>Ga0214921_10006740_pt1 | contig 15560 bp, 7 predicted proteins | sample LL1505_MetaG_FD_177992 | JGI IMG/M metagenome (GOLD analysis project Ga0214921, IMG submission 177992) | Freshwater microbial communities from Lake Lanier, Atlanta, Georgia, United States - LL-1505 | ecosystem: Environmental > Aquatic > Freshwater > Lake | place: USA: Georgia | collected 2015-05-28
ATTCACCGGCGAGGTGGCGTACAAGGCATGTGTGCGGATGGAGGACCTTGCCGGCAATGTCGCCTACGCTGCATCGGCCACCGACATCACGCGCGATACAGTTTCGCCATCGGCGACGATGGCTCTGGCAAACGCCGCGTCTGACGGCATGATCAACGCAAGTGAGAAAGCATCGCTGTCGACAGCCATGGGGGCTTCTCCCGTCGGCAGCGAGACGCTCTCTGCCACGACCTACAAACTGGTAGCGAGTGCCACGGCGTGCGATGGATCCCTGTCCTACGGCGTTTCGATTCCGGCGGCCAACAGCCTTGATTTCGGATCGGATGGAAACTACAAGATCTGCATGCGCCTGGTCGACAGTGCCGGCAATATCGGTTACTCGGCATCGGCCGCGATCATTTTGGATACGACAGGTCCGGTATTCACCTCGATCGCCTTCGCCAACGAAGCCTCCGATGGATACATCAACAACTCCGAGAAAAACGCGACCACCGATCTTGTCGCCACGCCAGTAACCTCTGGTGCCGATGCGACCAGCTATGTGGTCGTGGCGAATGCAGCAGCCTGTAACACGGCGAGTGGCTACGGCTCGACCAAGCCGAAGGTAAATGACGCGGCGATCACCGCGGATGGATCCTGGAAAGTCTGCGTCAAACTGGAAGATACAGCGGGCAATGTTACGTACGGATCCAGCGGTGTCGTCGTCCGCGACACCGTGGTTCCGACGCTTGCCAGTGGATTCGCGTGGACGGGAGATGCGTCCGACTCCTATCTGAACTCAACAGAGCGGACGTCCACATCGGCCGTCTTGACAGCGGCCGTGGCCAATGAATCTTCAACTTATAAATTCACAATTGTCCCGCTGCTCGGGTCGTGCGCGACGGCCAGCGACTATGCGTCTGGAATTCCCGGTGCGGACACGACCAAGATCACGACCGACGGCGGGTATCTGGGCTGCGTCGAGATCACAGATCTTGCGGGGAACGTGACAAGGACACAGTCATCGACTCCGATCACAGTCGACACCGTGGCCTCTTCGGCCACGATGGCCCTCGCAAACGCCGCGTCTGACGGCATGATCAACGCCAGTGAGAAGGCATCGCTGTCGACAGCCATTGGAGATTCTCCTGCCGGTAGTGAGACGCTCTCTGCCACGACCTACAAACTGGTCACGAGTGCCACGACGTGTGACGCGTCTTTGGTCTATGGCGCATCTATCCCTGCGGCCAATAGCAGCGATTTCGGATCGGACGGAAACTACAAGATCTGCATGCGCCTGGTCGACAGTGCCGGCAATGTCGGGTACTCGGCATCGGGCACGATCATTTTGGATACGACAGGTCCGGTATTCACCTCGGTCGCTTTTGCCAACGAAGCATCGGATGGATACATCAGCAACTCTGAGAAAGCGTTGACCTCTGATCTGGTCGGGAACCCGGTCACATCTGGAGCGAGCGCAACGTCCTATGTCGTCATTGCCAACAGCGGAACATGCAGTTCCGCATCCGGTTATTCTGCTACAAAGCCGAAACTGGATGACTCCGCGATGAGTGGCGACGGATCTTGGAAAGTGTGTGTCAAACTTGAGGACACAGGTGGCAATATCACCTATGGGTCCTCTGCGGCAGTCGTCAAGGACACAGTCGCGCCCACTCTCGCGAGTGGATTTACGTGGGGCGGTCCGGCTTGGGATGCCTACTTGAACGCAACGGAACGCACAACATCGACGGCAATCCTTTCGGCCGCGGTCGCAAGCGAGTCTTCAACCTATAAATATCTTCTTGTCACTTCGTCGGCCAGTTGCGCTTCTGCGACGTTCTCGTCTTCGTCCCTGCCTGCGGCCAATAGTTCGGATATCACGGTTGATGGTGATTACAAGGGGTGTGTCCAGATGACGGATCTCGCGGGCAATGTCTCGGTTGCCAGCACGACATCCTATGTCAATGTTGACACGCCGGCGCCCACCGCGACCATGACGCTTGCCAATGACGCGGCCGGAGACGGCTTGATCAGTGCTGCCGAGCATGCTTCCGGAAACATGGCCATGGGCGATACACCAACTGGAAGCTCCGATCTTGCCTCCGTCAGCTATAAGCTGATTCCGAAGTCCACGACCTGCGGATCGGCTCTGGCTTTTGGTGGAACCATTCCACGTGGAAACAGCGGGGATTTCTCTGCCGACGCGGTATACGTCATCTGCATGCGCCTCGTCGACAATGCCGGCAACGTCGGGTTTGCCTCGTCTCCGGACATTACGCTCGATGCATCCCCCGCCACATTGTCGTCCCTCTCCTTGGCCAATGATGCCGCCGACGGATATATCAACGACAGCGAGAAGTCCTCCACATCCGGCCTGACGGCCGCGGCGACAACCAGTGAAACCGGGACGCTTGCCTATCTGGTCACCGGATCCGGATCATCTTGTTCCGCGCAGTCGGGGTACTCATCATCGATTCCCGCCGCCAATGACAGCAATTTCAACGGGGATGGAACCTGGAAGGTATGCGTCAGGATGACAGATGCCGCGGGCAACGTATCTTACGGCGCGTCGGGCGCTATTGTCAGAGACACCTTGGCGCCTATATTGGCCTCGGGGCTCGCCTGGTCCGGGGCTGCCATCGGTGGCTACCTGAGTTCCGCGGAACGGTCCTTGACGACCGCAATTGTCACTGCCGCTGTCGCCAATGAAACCGCGACGTACAATTATTCGGTGATCGATGCGTCGGCATCTTGCGCCGCCGCGGTGTATTCTTCAACAAGTGTTCCTGCGGCCAATACCACATTGATCAGTGCGGAAGGATCATGGAAGGTTTGCGTTCGCATGATGGACAACGCCGGAAATACCTCATATGCCGCGACATCCAGTTCTGTCATCGTTGACGTGACGAGTCCCGCGATCAGCTCTTTCCCCCTTGTCAACGCCGCCTCTGATGGATACGTCAACGCCGCGGAACGGACCTTGTCGACACCTCTCGCAGGACCATTGTCCGCAAGCGCGGATCTCTCCAGCGCACAATACAAGCTCATCCCCTCCACAACCAGTTGTGCTGGAGCGCTCAGTTTCGTGTCGAGCATACCTCAAGCCGACAGTCCGGATTTCTCTGGTGACGGCAGCTACAGGATTTGCGTGCGTCTGGAGGACAATGCCGGGAACGTGGCGTATGACACTTCGTCCCAGTTTACCCTCGACGCGACGGCGCCGGTTTTCACTTCTATCGCGCTGGCGAATAGCGCGTCAGATGGGTACATCAATGCCGCCGAGTCCTCTTCCACGGATGCGATATCGGGATCCGCCGTATCTTCGGGGGCCGACTCAACCCAGTACCGGGTCGCGGCAAGTTCCTCCGCTTGCGCATCATTGACGGGTTTTTCGGGATCTGTTCCCGCAATTAATGACGCCATTATTACAGGTGACGGTTCGTGGAAGGTATGCATTCGCCTTGCTGACACGGCGGGCAACGTGACGTTCGGGGCTTCGTCGACTATTGTCCGCGACACCGTTGCCCCCGCATTGTCCGGTACGCCCGCCTTGCAGCCTCCTGCTGATGACCTTTACTTGAACTCGGCGGACCGTACGTCTCAAAACGCGTTTATCGCTGCGGCAGCCATCAATGAGGCCGGTACCGCGCAGTATGTTGTATCCACGGGCGACTGCTCCACCGCCGGCGGTTACAGCGCGTCGATACCGGCCGCGAACACGCTGGCCATCACAGGCGACGGCACGTGGAAGGTTTGCGTCAAGATGACGGACACCGCAGGAAACGTCGGATACGGAAGTTCCGCGAATTTCACGGTGGACACGTCGGGGCCCGTGTTTACTTCCCTGTCGCTCGCGGGCGCTGCCACCGATGGTTACATCACGGCTGACGAGAACCAGCTGACGTCGGATCTTGCGGGAAGTCTTGTTGCTTCTGGATATTCCGCGGATGACTACAAACTTGTTTCAGCCACGACAACCTGTGGCACTCCGCTGACGTTTGGCGGGATGCCCAAGGCGAACAGCGCCGCCTTTGCTGGAGATGGAAGTTACAAGGTATGCGTGCGGCTCGCGGATGCTGCCGGGAATTTGACCTACGGGGCCAGTGATCCCTTTGTTCTGGACACAGGCGCACCGGTATTCACTTCCATTGATCTGGCGAACCTCGCCCTTGATGGATACTTGAGCGCTTCAGACCGCAACGGAACGAGTGGTATTACAGGCACTTTGACGGCTTCGGGGTACTCAACGATCCAGTACCGGTCTGCGCCTGCGGCGACGGCGTGTTCTTCGGTTGGCAGCTGGTCGGCCTCCGCGCCTCTGGCAAACGACGTTGCCATTATGGCAGACGGCAGCTGGAAGGTATGTGTCAAACTCTCTGACGCGGCTGGTAACGCGACTTATGGCGCTTCGTCTTCTTTCACAGTGGAGACTTCGGCGGCGACTCTGAGTGCTGCACTGTCATTGGCCAATGCGGCTTCGGATGGTTATATATCGAGCCAGGAACTTTCTCTGTCCTCTGCCTTGATAGCCAGCCCATCTTTCAATAAGAGTGTGACCACCACGTACGCGCTCGTCACCAGCGCGACCGATTGCTCGACTGTCATTGCGTGGCCGGCATCGATTCCCCTGGCGAGCGCATTCGGTTCGTCACCCTTCAACAGTGATGGCGTGTACAAAATCTGCGTGAGGGCGGTCGACAACGCGGGCAACACGGCCTGGTTCGCCAGCCCGTCGATCACGCGGGACACGACGGCTCCATCGTTCACTTCCCTGGCCCTGGCAGACGCCGTGGCTGATGGCTATCTGAATGCGACGGAGCGCGGGCTCTCGACCGTTGTGGCCGGATCTCTCGTTGCGGAGGCTGGCGCAACCGCCTCCTACGTCGCGGCTTCATCCGCGACAACGTGCGACGGATCTTTGACATACAGCTCTTCAATCCCCGCCGCGAACGATGCCGCGTTCGCGGCTGACGGGAACTGGAAGATTTGCGTCCGCCTTCAGGACGCCGCTGGCAACGTCGGATACGGATCGTCCACGACGTTTGTCGTGGACACGGTCCCTGCCTCATTCGGTTCAGTCGCGCTGGCCAATTCCGCCGCGGATGGATACCTGTCGGCTGCCGATCGCGCGTTGACGACATCGATTTCCGCGCCAGCGTCGGCGACCGGAGCCGACTCGATCTTTTATGCCGTGATTCAGTCGACGTCCAACTGTGGTTCAGGAGTGACGTTTGGAGCTGCCGGTGTCAGACCGAACGCCAACACGACCGACATAGCCACGGATGGTTCCTGGAAGATCTGTGTGAAGGTGATGGATGTCGCGGGAAATGCCGCCGATTACGGGACATCCGCGGCTTTCATCGTGGATACAGTGAATCCTTCGTCCACTGTGTCAACGAGCGGAGCGCTAACCATAACCAGTACCAGTGGATCCACGACGACGATCGAGGGAACCACGAGTGACACGTCGCCTTCCTCTGGTGTGGCGTCAGTCGTCGTGTCAATCGACGATGGCTCCGGCAATTGCCTGAATAATTCCAGGACGGCCTGGAACGCCGCTTGTCCCAACTGGATCAACGCGTCCACGGGATCGGCAACCTGGTCGGTTTCGGTGGATGACGCGATGTTCCTGAAAGGCGCGTCCTACGGGGTTTCTGTCAAGGCGACGGACGCCGCGGGCAACCAACAGGCATCGGCCACAAATGGTTCGTATACCTGGGAGGCCACGGAGGGGTCGGACTTGTGGAACAAGAATGTGACCTTCAACGGCAGCAACGCGGCTCAGGTATTGGCTTCTGCTGTCGACAGCCAGGGACGCCTTGTGGTGGTTGGTTATGATACCAGCGGCGGCACACGAGGCCGCATCAAGCGATATACCCGCAACGGAGTCGAAGACGCGACGATTGATATCACGATCGGCAACGGAACCAACGCGGTCGTCGCGTACGGTGTCGCAATCGGTGGTTCAGACAGCATTTTCGTGGTGGGCTCGCAATCCAATGGCAGCAACAACGATTGGTTCATCAGGAAATATTCTTCGTCCGGTGTCGAGGATACGGTCAATTGGAACAAAACTTACAACGGAAGCCGTGGCGACGACGACGTCGCTTACGTCGTGGCAATTGCGTCTGACGGAAAAGTGGTCGTTGGTGGCCATTCCCGTCGCGCAGTCTCCAGCAGCTCCGGGGACGACTGGCGCATCATGAAGTACGATTCCAACGGCGCCTTGGCCTGCAGCCAGGACGTCGACATCGACTCCCAGGCGAAAGACGATCGCATCAAGTCGCTGGCTATCCGCAATGTCACGTCGATGGTTTATGTCGCAGGGTGGTCGGATTCACCTGGTACCAGTCGCGGCTGGGCTCTCGGTGAATTCAGCCTCTCAAATTGCGCCCTTCAGTCGAAAACTGTGATCACCCGCGGCAGCAGTGACGAGGCCCAGAGCCTCGTCATTGATTCGAGTGGCCAGCTCGTCGTCGCCGGCAAGACCACCGAATTTGCCACGTCACCGGACATGTGGATCGAGGTCATGTCGACTTCTTTTGTGACCGTGTGCGCGATACGCAACGATGTCGCTGCGCTGGGGGAGGCGCTCACCGTCGCGGTGGACAGTCTCGACAACATCTATGTCGGTGGCTACCGGACCGGGGTCAACGAGAATTGGTGGCTGCGCAAGTTCTCGTCGGCCTGCAGCGAGGACACGTCGAACTGGAACAGGATCGTCAATGGGACAGGCAACGGTAACGACCGGATTCAGTCCATCAGCATTTCCGCGGGGTCAAACGACGTGGACAACATCTATGTCGTTGGTTGGGGGTTCGGGGCGGTTTCCGGGTCAGGCAACAACGATTGGTGGGTCAAGAAATATTCTGGCGCTCAGTGAACGGACCCTTCATTGTTTTCGACGAAGAATGTCGTCTTCAAGGTGTTTCAAATCTTCCTCGATCAAGGCAGAGGCAAAAAGAGCGGTGTACAGGGCTGAGAAAAGCGTACCCGAAAGCATCAATCCCATGGACAACCATTTGCCCGCGATGGTCACGGTTCTGATGTCACCGTAACCAACGGTCGTCGCTGTCGCGATGGACCAGTAAATGGCATCGGTTGCTGTCAGTGGAACCGGGTTGTGGTCTCGTTCGATATAATAAAACAGCGCCGCACTGGCGAAGACCACTGTGTGGACGAAAAACGTGAGCCACCAGAACAACGGCCATTTCAGCAAGCGCAGCAGTCGACGGGAGAGGGTGAGGGGTACGTGGACGAAATTCATTTTAGGAAAGGATTCCTCGCTGTGCTCGGAATGACGTCAAGACAGGATTCCTCGCTGCGCTCGGAATGACGGAGGCCCGGACTGACGTTAAGACAGGATTCTTCGGCCTGCGGCCTCAGAATGACGGAGGCCCGGAATGACGGAGTCCGATGCGCGAGGGAGTGGGGCCACCTGGACTTGAACCAGGGACCGACCGGTTATGAGCCGGCTGCTCTAACCGACTGAGCTATGGCCCCACAGGTCGCGCGCGTCAATACGACCGATCAAGACTCAATGAAGGCACGCAACTTCTTGCTGCGCGACGGATGGCGCAACTTACGCAGTGCCTTGGCCTCGATCTGACGGATACGCTCACGAGTCACATCAAAGTTCTGACCGACTTCCTCGAGGGTGTGATCGCTGCGTTCGCCGATACCGAAACGCATGCGCAGAACTTTCTCCTCACGCGGAGTCAGGGTTGCCAGCGCTTTCTTGGTCTGCTCGGAAAGGGCGCCTGCCGTCACCGATTCAGACGGGGACATCTGGGACTTGTCTTCCAGGAAATCCCCAATGTGATTGTCTTCCTCTTCACCGATCGGTGTCTCGAGGGAGATCGGCTCTACGGCAATCTTCAACACCTTGCGGACCTTGTCGATGGACAGGTCCATGCGCGCCGCGATCTCTTCCGGAGTCGGCTCGCGGCCCATCTCCTGGACGAGGTAACGGCTGGTCCGGATCAGCTTGTTGATCGTCTCGATCATGTGCACCGGGATACGGATCGTGCGGGCCTGGTCCGCGATGGCGCGGGTGATGGCCTGACGAATCCACCAGGTCGCGTAAGTCGAGAATTTGTAACCGCGGCGATACTCGAACTTTTCCACGGCCTTCATCAGGCCGATGTTGCCTTCTTGAATCAGGTCGAGGAACTGCAAGCCACGGTTCGTGTATTTCTTCGCGATTGACACAACGAGGCGCAGGTTTGCCTCAACCAGCTCGCGCTTGGCCAGTTCGGCGCGGCGCTGCATGTCAAACAGTTCATTGTAGGTCGCGGTCAGGACGTCCGCCTCGAGGCCGCAGGCCTGGCTGGCCTGACGGATGGAATCCTGAGCCGCCATCGTGTTGCGAGAGATCCGCTGCCACTCGCGGTCGGTCAGGTTCGGGAACGGAGTTTGACCGGCGGAGCTTTCGACCATCTGCGCGAGCGCAGCCGCGTTCGACCCAAGTCGACGGGCATAGTAGTCCATGTCCTGACGGGCTTCGCGCACCGCGTTGGCATGTTCCGCCAGCTGGTTGATCGTGTTCACCAGCAGTTTCCGGTTGATGTTGAGGTCTTTCAGTTGCTCAAACATCTTGTCGAGCAAGGCATCGGCCTTTTCCTTGTCCTTGGGCTTGCCCGAACTCGCGGCCTTCTCCTTGATCGCGGCATACTCGTCGTAAACCAGCAGGAAACGCGATGTCACTTCACGCAACTTGTCGGCGTGGACTTGCTCGTTGTTTGATGCTTCATCATCGTCAAAGCCCTTGATGAAGCCTTTCATGCGAATCTCGTTGGCCACGAACTTGCGTGCCGTCGAGATGATCACGTTCATGCCCATGTCTAGGCGGAGGATCCTCTCGAGGATCTTGTTTTCCTCGTTCTCAATCTTCTTCGCGATGACGACTTCGCCTTCCCGCGAGAGCAGGGCAACGCTGCCCATCTTGCGCAGGTAGATCCGGACCGGGTCGTTTGACTTGCCCAGCGACGCGTCGCTGGTGTCCGCCTGCTCGGTCTCGCCATCCGCGGAGCTTTCGCCATCGCCGGATTCGCTCGCCTCACCATCGCCGCCGGCTTCGTCATCCCCGGAAAGCAGGAAGTCGTCTTCGCCGCCGGATTCCTTCCCGCCTTTGCCCGCGCGTCCACGACCCGGGCTGGCGTCGACAAGTTCGATGCCCTTGTCGCTGAGCGCCATGATGATCTCGTCGATCGTCTCCGGGTTCGCGTTTGCCTTCGGAACAGCGGCATCGATGTCTTTGTAGCTCAATGAGCCATTCTTTTTCGCCATCTTCACGAGGCCGTCGACTGCCTTGTAAACTTCGAAAGTTTCGGCAGCTTTCGTTTTTTCGACCTTTGCCGGGGCCTTGGTCGTCTTGACGCTTGTCTCGTTGACTTTTGCGGCTTTCGGGCCCTTCGCCACGACTTCCTTGGCCGGAGTTTCCTTGGCTTTGGCTGTTTTTGGCGCGACAAACTTCTCAGTTTGCGCCTTGCCTGGTTTTTCCGCAGGAGTCTTGACCAGGACTTTGGCCGGGGACTTTGCGATGGTCGCTTTGGATTTGCCCGGCTTGGCCGTTTTGGGCTGCAGGCTGGAGACGACATTACCGCCCCGGCCCGGCGCGTTTGCGCCCTTGGATACCGTGGATTTGGCCGCGTTCTTCGGCGCCTCGCTTTTCGTGAGGACCTTCGCGACGCTTTTCACCTTCGTGGATTTGACGTTGCTGGCGGTCTTCTCAGAACCCTTGGACGTGTTCATGACTTTCCGCGCGGCCACCGGTTTGCGGAGGTTGACCTTCGCCGAAGAGGACGCGGCTGATTTCGTCGCTTTGCCTGACGCGAGCGAAGCGGGCTTGCTGGCCCCTGGCTTGCTTGCAGTGACCTTTGCGGTCTTGCCGGCGCTGCGAACGGTTTTCTTTGCTTTAGTCATGAAACGTGACCCTCAATGAGATCTCCGCGAACAGGCGGATTTCCGGTTTCAAAAAAGAAACCAAATCTAACCCCAAAAATACCGGTAGATCAAGGATTTGATAGACCTTCAAGACGCTTTAATTCACCGGTGAGTTCGGTGATGGAACCCAGTAATTCCCGGCATTCTGCCGCTGTTTCCGGGCTCCTCGCGGCGGAGGCCACTTGCATGCGCAGGGACTCGATTGTCTTGCGCAGCCCGCGGATGCGAATGTTACCGAGGATCCTGCCAACGGCGGCGCGCCGGTCCGGGACCGCAAAAGCTGCCGGTTTTTTCTTGAATTCATCAATAAAAACAGAAACTTCTTGGATTCCTTTGGCCAGCGACGCCGACGGCACGCCGCATGGTTTTTCGCCGGCCTCCAGCGCCGCGAACAGGGCCCGGGCCAGCTCCGTCCATGCGCTGTCCCAACGGGCTTCATGCTGGATGTACTGCTTGAGTTCCTGCCAATCGCACTCGCCTGGTTCCGAAAAATACATGTGTCCCAGCAGTTCGGCATCAATCGCCTCGAGTGGCGCCACCAGTGCCCGGGGAGCTGCCGCCGGCTTGGACGACGCGGGGGCTTGGGGTCTGGAAGTCGCTGTCGTCGCAGAGCCCCCGGGGCCGGTTGCCGCGTTGCGCAAGTGCATGCGGAGTTCCGCCTCCAGGGTTCCTTGGGAAAGGCCGCTGATCTGGGCCAGGCGCGACAGGATGAAACCTTTCTGGATCCGGTCGCCGATCCGGGCCAGCCAGGGGATGAAGTCGCGCGAAACCAAAGTGGGTATCTGGGCCTGGCTGGCATCCTTGAGGCGCGCCGAGATCGCAAAGTCCAGCAAGTCGACGGCCTGGGACACCAAGGCCTCGAGGCCGGCAGAGCCTTTGTCCCGGACAAACTCATCTGGATCCATCCCGGCGGGCAGGGAGATGACTTTCAATTTCATATCAGGAACTTGCAGGTTTGCCTCGAGGGCCACAAGTGACGCCTTCTGCCCGGCTGAGTCGCCGTCAAAAAGCAGATAGGCCGTTGTCGAGGCGGCCTTCAGCAGGTTCAAGTGGCGCACGGTCAGCGCGGTGCCCATGCAGGCGACGGTCTCTGGAATTCCCTGAGCCCACAATTGCAGGACGTCCATGTAGCCTTCCACGATGAAGGCGCGTTGCTTCTGGCGGATCGGCTGACGGGCCCGGTCGAACCCGAACAGCAGGGAGGATTTGTCGAAAAGCCTGGTCTCGCGGCTGTTGATGTACTTCGCGGGATGATCCCCGAGCGTCCTGCCGCCGAAGGCGACGAGGCGCCCTTGGCTGTCCCGGATCGGGATCATCACGCGGTTGTCCCGGAAAAAATCGTAAAGCCTTCCGGTTTTTTCGGATGTTGTGCCGAGTGAACACTCCTTGATGTCGCGCTCGGCGAACCCGAGGGCCCGCAACTTGCGCACGAGAGCCCAAGGTTCCCCGGGCGTCAGACCGAATCCGAATTCCTCGACCTGGGCGGGTTCGAATCCCCGTTTTTGCAAATAAGCCCTGGCGTGTTCGCCAGCGGCGGATCTCAAGTTCGCGCGGAACTCTTCCGCGGCTGCCATCAGGAGCTTCACTTGAGTCGCCTCGTGCTGGCGCTCGGCGGAGTTAAGCCGAGATGACTCCAACTCGGGAGCCTCAATCCCGTACTTCTGGGTCAGATACTTCAGGGCTTCGATGAAACCCATGCCCCTGGTCTGGCGGACAAAATCGATGATGTCGCCTTTGGCCTTGCATCCGAAACAGTAGTACCGGTCGGCGAATACGTGAAAGCTCGGTGTTTTTTCAGCGTGAAAAGGACAAAGCCCCACATGGCGACCAGACTGCTTGCGCAGCGACATGGTCTCACCAGCGAGGCTTTCGAGTGATGTTCTGGAGAGGATCCGCTTCTTGAGATCGTCGATGGAACCGGATCCGGCAGTCATCTTCTTCAGGGCCGGGATGAGAAATCCGCGACGGGCCTCAGCCCATCTTGCGGAGCTTCTTCAGAATGCGCTTGCGAGCGGCAACGGCCTTCTTCTTGCGACGGACCGACGGCTTCTCGTAGTGCTCGCGCTTGCGAACGTCAGAAAGAACACCCGATTTCTCACACTGCTTTTTGAAGCGGCGCAGCGCGCCCTCAAAAGCTTCTCCATCTCTGAGGCGAATGCCTGGCATTGCAACTCCCTAAAAATAAACGAAAATCGAATACGCCTGCCCCGCGAAACCTAAATAATGATCACTGACCAGAGGTCAGGCGGACGGCGAGGCGATCACCGTATTCGCACAAATTCTTGACGTTCGCCACTACTAAATAGCGGGGCTTGGCAGGGTTATCCTTGGCGGCCTGTACGATTCCGATCAAGGCATTGGCTCTGGGATCCTTGCAGACGTTTCTCGGGTCCTTCTCGTCGTCGAATTCCGTGAAGTCGCTGCTTGCGACGAAAGCCGTCGTGTCGTTCTTGATGATCGCGTGGTATCCGGTCCCGCCGGCGTTCATGACCTCGATCAACTTCGTCACCAGTTCCTTCGTGGTCAGGTCCTTGATTCCGGGGCGGTAGTGGGCGATCCCGAAGTATGGCGTCACCTCGCCGGCGGCCTTGTCGATCAGGTAATAGGCGCTCAGTCCGGAAAACGCCTTGCCCAGCTGCCCGTCGAAATCACAAGGCGCCGCGGGGAAAAAAACCGTCGAGCTTTGTTTTTCCAACCCGTTGAAAATCCTGCCGAATCCGATCGTTCCAGCGCCGCGCTTGGTATCGGCCTTCGCCGGGTTCTCCAGCTGCAGGGTTTTCGCAAGGTCCGCGGTCGGAAGTGGGCCAAGGTTCTTGAATACCTTGGGGTGGTTCCCAAACAGGATGTACTGGGCCTCGAGTGGGTTCAGGATCGACTTGTTCAAGCGGTCGCAGTCAAAGTTTGGCGGATCAAGTGTGGCCGCCGACTGGGTCTTGTTCATCCCGATGCCGCCGAAAAACAACTGCCCGTCGCTCATGAAGAACGGAACCGGCTGCTCGCGGTCGAAGGACGCCGCGACGAGGAGTTTTTTGCAGGCCGCGAGGGCTTCTGCCGGGTCCTTTTTGGTTGCGGCAGCGGCGGCGACTGCCTCCCTTTTGCACTGGCTGTACAGGCTGATCGCGGGGAACCTTTCCCGGCAGGCGTCGATGGCGGCGTTGAATTTGACCTGATTGATGAGCTTGGAGTTCAACGCAGTTATTGCCGCCTGCTGGCATTCCTTGTAATTGGCATTGGCGGTCTTGATGCGTTTGACCGTCGCCGGGGTCAGCCCCTCGATCGGGGCGGCCTGCGCCGTGGCCTGCGAGAACGGGGCGAAGAACTGGACCAAAGAGGCCAGGCCCGCGCACGCGACAATGATCAGGGCATTCTTGTTTGACAAAGTGCTCATGTATCCAATTTAAGGTAACCGCAGGTAATTTCAAAGTTTTGTTTGCCGGGAGGGATGAAAAATGGCTTCTTTCGACATCGTCAGCGAAATCGACATGATGGAGGTCGAGAATGCGATCAACCAGGCCCAGAAGGAAATCGCCCAGCGGTTTGACTTCCGGGGCGGCAAGAGTTCCATCGAGCTCGACAAGCCTGGCAAGAAGATCAAGATCGTCGCTGACGACGACATGAAGCTGCGCTCGATCCACCAGGTGATCTCGGCAAAGATGGCCAAGCGCAACCTGGACCTGCGCGCGCTCAAGTACGGCAAGGAAGAGGCGGCTACGGGGAACACAATCCGCCAGGTGATCGACATCAAGGCCGCCATGGAAAAGGAAGAGGCCAAGGAGGTCACGAAGGCGATCAAGGACTCGAAACTGAAAGTGACCGTGGAAGTCCAGGGTGACCAGGTGCGGGTGACTTCGAAGAGCATCGACGAGTTGCAGGCGACGATCGCCATGCTGAAGGGCAAGGAACTCAAGTTCCCGCTCCAGTTCATCAACATGAGAAGCTGATTCAATTTTTTTTCGGGGCAGGTTCAGGACATGGGATTCAATTGCGGCATTGTTGGCCTTCCAAACGTGGGCAAGTCGACCATCTTCAACGCGCTCACGTCCGCCGGGGCGGCGTCGGCGAACTATCCGTTTTGCACGATCGACCCGAACGTCGGGCGTGTTGACGTCCCGGACCAGCGCATGCAGGTCATCGCCGATCTCGTCAAAACCAAAGTGATCGTCCCGACCAGCATGGAGTTTGTGGACATCGCCGGTCTTGTGCGCGGGGCCTCGAAAGGCGAGGGTCTTGGCAACCAGTTCCTGGGGCATATCCGCGCGACGGACGCCATCGCGCACGTCGTCCGTTGCTTCGAGTCAGGCGACATCGTGCACGTCGAGGGGTCTGTCGGCCCGACCCGTGACATCGAGACGATCCAGACGGAACTCGTGTACGCGGATGTCAGCACAGTCGATGCAGGGCTTGAGCGTTACCGGCGCCTGGCCAAGAGCGGCCAGAAGAAGATCACGGCGATCCTCGCGATGCTGGAGGCGCTGAATACGCATTTGCAGAAACTCGAGCCCGCGCGCACGTTCAGCGTGGAGCCGTTTGTCGGTGATGTCCTCGAGGTGCGCGAAGCGTACAACGAATTGCACCTGCTGACTTCGAAGCCCGTTCTTTATGTGTGCAACGTGGACGAAGACATGGCGGCGGGCGACAAGGACAACCGGCTGACGCTGGAAGTGAAGGAATACGCGAAGAAGGAAGGCGCCCAGGTGGTGATCATCTGTGGCAAGCTCGAGGAGGAACTCGGTCAACTCGATCCGCAGTCGCGCCAGGAGTTGATTGACTCACTGGGCATGAAGGAGCCTGGACTGAACCGCATGATCCGCGCGGGATACAACACGCTCAACCTGCAGACGTATTTCACCGCCGGCGAGAAGGAAGTCCACGCCTGGACGTTCAACCGCGGCGACAAGGCACCGAAGGCCGCGGGCAAGATCCACTCGGATTTCGAGCGCGGCTTCATCTGCGCGGAAGTTTATTCGTACGACGACCTGGTCAAGGCGGGTTCGCGCCCGAAACTCAAGGAAATGGGCCTGATGCGGATCGAGGGCAAGGAATACGTCGTGAAAGACGGCGACGTCATGGAGTTCCGCTTCAACGTTTGAACTAGGCCATCATCCTGTGCCTCGAGCAAGGCCGTCATCCTGAGCCTCGGGTAAGGCCGTCATCCTGAGCCGAAGGCGAAGGATCTTTTCCTCCTAAGAAAGGATTCTTCGGCCTGTGGCCTCAGAATGACGACGAAGACAGGATTCTTCGGCCTGTGGCCTCAGAATGACGACGAAGACAGGATTCTTCGGCCTGTGGCCTCAGAATGACGCCAGGAAATTCTTGTGCGACGGGTTCATCCAGATCTTTCCAAATAACTCAAGTTCCGCCGAGTAAGCGGCACCCGGATGGGCGTCGGTTGCGATGCGGAACATTTCTTTCTGCGCCGCCAGGGCGCGTGGTTCAAGGCTCACGATGTCCCGCGCGGTTTGCGCCACCATGTCGGCAAGGGCGTGCTCATCGATGGCGACGTGGTGCAACAGGCCCATCCGCAGGCATTCTTCCGCGAGAATATCACCACCAAGGTAGATCAGGCGCTGCGCGTTTGCCTTGCCAATCAAGTTCACAAGCCTTTTGGTGCCGCCATACCCGGTCGCGAGACCGAC
>Ga0214921_10006741_pt1 | contig 15559 bp, 15 predicted proteins | sample LL1505_MetaG_FD_177992 | JGI IMG/M metagenome (GOLD analysis project Ga0214921, IMG submission 177992) | Freshwater microbial communities from Lake Lanier, Atlanta, Georgia, United States - LL-1505 | ecosystem: Environmental > Aquatic > Freshwater > Lake | place: USA: Georgia | collected...
ACGGAAACACTTCTTTAGGCGGCGATGACTTTGATGCTGTGGTAACAGATTATATTATTGAAGAATTTAAAAAAGAGAGCGGAATTAATTTAAAAACTGACAAATTAGCATTACAAAGAATAAGAGAGGCTGCTGAAAAAGCAAAAATAGAATTATCTTCCTCAGCTCAAACTGAAGTGAATTTACCTTTCATTACAGCAGATAAAAGTGGTCCAAAACACGTTAACATGAAAATTACGAGAGCAAAACTTGAAGCTCTTACTGCAGCGCTTATTGAAAAAACTATAGAGCCTTGCAAAATTGCTTTAAAAGATTCTGGTTATACTGCATCTGAAATTAATGAAGTTATTCTTGTTGGTGGAATGACAAGAATGCCAAAAGTTGTTGAAGCAGTTAAAAGTTTCTTTGGAAAAGAACCAAACCAAAGTGTTAACCCTGATGAAGTGGTTGCTTTAGGTGCTGCTGTTCAGGCGGGTGTGTTGCAAGGTGATGTTAAAGACGTTCTTCTTCTTGATGTTACTCCATTATCACTTGGTATTGAAACTTTAGGTGGGGTATTCACAAGATTAATTGAAAAAAATACGACAATCCCGACTAAAAAAAGTCAAACATTCTCAACTGCTGAAAATAATCAACCAGCTGTAACAATTAGAGTTTTTCAAGGTGAGAGGGAAATGGCAAATGACAATAAATTACTTGGTAATTTTGAACTAACAGGGATTGCGCCAGCTCCAAGAGGAGTTCCACAAATTGAAGTAACTTTTGATATTGATGCAAATGGTATTGTTAATGTTTCTGCAAAAGATAAAGGAACTGGAAAAGAACAGAAAATTCAAATTCAAGCCTCAGGCGGGCTAACCGATGAAGAAATTCAAAAAATGGTTAAAGAAGCTGAAGCTAATAAAGAAGCTGACAAAAAGAAAAGAGAAGAGGTGGACGCAAAAAATCACGCCGACTCTTTAATTGCCTCAACTGAACAAAGTTTAAAAGAGCATGGAAGCAAAATTTCAGAAGCTGATAAAAAAGCAATTGACAAAGATATGGAAGATTTAAAAGAAGCTATAAAATCTGACAAAACTGAAGATATTAAAACTAAAACTCAACAACTAATGACTTCTTCGATGAAATTAGGTGAAGCGATATATAAAGCTCAGCAAGATACAGCTGGTCCTTCAAAAACAGATGCTAAGTCTGATAATAAAAAAGATGTGGTTGATGCCGAGTTTGAAGAAGTGAAAGACGATAACAAAAAGAACGGCTAATCCATTTATAACTGGTTTCGCCTTAAGTCATTATGTCCAAAAAAGACTATTATGATATTCTTGGTGTAACCAAAAAGTCAACTCCTGAAGAAATAAAAAAAGCCTACAGATCTCTTGCGATGAAATATCACCCTGACAAAAATCAGGGAGACAAAACTGCTGAGGGAAAATTTAAAGAAGCCTCTGAGGCGTATCAAGTTTTGTCTGATCCAAAGAAAAAATCTTCCTACGACCAATTTGGACATTCTGCATTTGAAAGTGGAGCGGGTGGAGCTGGAGGTTTTGATTTTGGTGGTTTTGAATCTGGAGCATTCTCTGACATTTTTGATGATTTTTTTGGAGACTTTATGGGTTCAGGTCGAGGTGGTAGAGGTTCTAAAAAATCAAGATCTAATCGCGGATCCGATTTAAAAATTAATTTAGAAATAACCTTAGAAGAAGCCTATCTTGGAAAAAAACAAACTATCAATTTATCTTCAAATGAAAAATGTGAAAAATGTTCTGGGGGGGGTGCAGAACCTGGTTCAAAACCAAAAAAATGTTCTACTTGCGATGGATATGGAAAAGTAAGAACACAGCAAGGTTTTTTTACTCTTCAACAAACATGTCCTGATTGCGCAGGAGATGGTGAGATGCTTTCTAATCCTTGTAAAGATTGTAGAGGATCTGGTGCTATTAAAATAAAGAAAAATCTCTCTATTCAAATTCCAAAGGGGGTTGATGATGGGACTCAAATAAGATTATCTGGAAAAGGAGATGCCGGTTATCGAGGGGGGTCTAATGGGGATCTTTATGTTTTAATAGCAGTTCAAAAACACAAAATATTTCAAAGATCTGAGGAAAATTTATACTATAAGCTACCTATATCAATGACCGATGCGGCGCTTGGGGTTGAAATAGAAGTTCCAACTATCGATGGTGGAAAATCAAAAGTTAAAATTCCATCTGGAAGTCAATCAGGAAAACAATTTAGACTTAAAGGAAAAGGAATGCCTCTATTGCGAGAAAGTGATTTTGGAGACCTTTATCTTGAAACAAATATAATAATTCCAGAATCCTTAACTAAAGAACAAAAAAAGTTACTTGAACAATTTAAATTATTAGAAGATCAAGAAAATAACTCTGAAATTAAAAATTTCTTTAACAAAGCGAAAAAATTCTGGGATAAACTAGAATAATCTTCCTAAATCAATATACAAATAAATAAATAAAGACTATTATTTATAATAAGAAATATAATTTGTGCAAACTCAAAAAATTATTGATCTAATAAGCAAGAATCTTTTTTCTGAAGCTAAAATAGAATGTAAGAATTTATTACATATCTATCCTAAAAATTCTGATATTTATTATTTTCTTGGTATCATTTATTTAAAAGAAAAGAATTTTAAAGAAGCTGCAGACCAAATTAACAAATCAATAAATCTTAATAAAAAAAACTATAGCGCATTTAATAACTTAGGGATATGTCATTCTAATTTAGGGAATAATGATGAAGCTTTAAAAAACTATAATAAAGCAATTAGATTAAAGCCTGATTATGCCGAGGCATATAATAATAGAGGGGTTATATTAAAAAACTTAGGTCGCATTGATGAGGCAGTTGAAAGCTACAATAAAGCAATTGAACTAAAGCCTAATTATTTTGATACATATCATAACAAAGGTTTGGCACTACAAAGTGTATTTAATTTTGAAGAATCTTTAAAAAATTATGAACATGCGATCGAATTAAAACCTGATTATGCTACAGCATATAATAATAGAGGCGTTGTATTAAAAAACTTGGGTCGCATTGGTGAGGCAATTGAAAGCTACAATAAAGCAATTGAACTAAAACATAATTATGCGGATCCAATTAATAATTTAGGTTTTATATTTCAGCTAAAAGGGGATTATAAAAAAGCCTTATTATATTTTAATAAAGCTTTAGAACTAGATCAAGGTTCTCAAGATAAAAAATTTACTATTGGATTATTAAATTTAAAATTTAGAAAATTTAAAGAAGGTTGGGAAGGTTATGAATTAAGAAAAAAAGTTAAAGACAGAGATGTTAAATTAAAAAAATATGATTCTTTTAAACAGCCAATTTTAGATCAATTAAAAAATAAAAATATTCTTATTTACTCAGAACAGGGTCTTGGTGATATAATTCAATTCTCTAGATATATTGAACCTTTATCAAAATTAAATAATAAAATTACGTTTAAAATATACCCGTCTTTATTAAAATTATTTAATAACTTTAATAATTACTGTGAAGTTACAAGTTTAGAGATAGAACCACTAAAATTTGATTATATTTGTTCATTACTAAGTTTGCCAATAATTTTTAAAACTGACTACAAGAATATACCACCAGTAGTTCAAAATTGCTTGCACATTGATAAGGATAAGATCTCTTTTTGGCAAGATCAAATAAAAAGCAATAATTTTAAAATTGGAATTTCATGGAGAGGCAGCGTGGAGAATAAGTTGATGTTTGATAAATCATTTGAGTTAAAATTATTTAATAATATCTCTAATATGAAAAATATAGATCTTATTAGTTTACAAAAAGATTTTAAACCTCAATTAGAAAATCCTAATAAAATTATTAAAATTAAAAATTTTGAAAACCTAGATAATAACAAAGACGCATTCTTAGACACTATTGCAATCATGCAAAATTTAGATTTAATAATTACAGTCGATACTTCAATTGCGCATTTGGCTGGAACACTTGGAAAGAATACATGGTTAATTTTAAAATGTGATCCTGATTGGAGGTGGTTTTTGGATGACAATAAAACCCCTTGGTATCCATCCATAACTATATTCAGGCAAAATCAAATTGGGAGTTGGAAAGACCCATTTACTCAAATAGAAAGTAAGTTAGAAAAATTAATAAAAAAATAAAATTATGAGGGTAATAAAAATTTGCCTAGTAGGTGGCAGCGGGAGAATGGGTACAATTTTAAAAAAAAGAATTCTATTAAATAAAAAATTTAAATTAATAAATTCTAGCTCAAGAAATAATAATGAGAATTTAAAAAATAATATTAAAAAATCAGATATTATTATTGATTTCTCAAGCCCGATAGCTTCCATTACTGCAGTAAAAATTGCAATTTTATTAAAAAAAAAAATAATAATAGGAACTACAGGTTTTTCAGACAAACAGGAATCTTTTATAAGAAAAGCATCAAAAAAAATTGCTATTCTTAGATCGGGAAATATGAGTCTTGGAATAAATTTAATTGAATATATTTCTAAAATCTTATCAAAAAAAATACCAAATAACTTTCAAATATCGGTTTATGATGATCATCATAATAAAAAGAAAGATTATCCTTCGGGCACTGCTTTAATGCTTGCAAATGCCGTTGCTGCTGGGAAAAATAAAAAATTAAATTCAATAAAAGGAAAAATTTTTTTAAATAAAAATGGAAAAGCTATTCCTAATAAAATTAATTTTTATATAAAACGAAAAGGAATGACTGTAGGCAAACATTCTGTAAATTTTGATAATCAAATTGAAAAAATAGAAATCAAACATACCTCCAGTTCAAGAAATTTATTTGCTGAAGGAGCATTAAAAGCAGCTTTTTGGATTAAAGAAAAAAATAATGGATTATTTAGTATGCAAGATATGCTTAATCTTAAATAAAAATTTTTAGTAATTTTTTAAAAACACTTAATGATCTTGCAAAAGAGACAGTCTCATAAACTTATCCAAAAATTAGATCAATCAATTAAAAATCCAAAAACCTCTTTAAAATATAGAAATCAATTTACTTTACTTGTTTCGGTTTTACTTTCTGCTCAATGTACTGATGTTAATGTTAATAATGTTACGAAAAATATTTATAGAAAATATTATCAACCAGAACATTTTTTGAAACTCAAAATACATAAAATAAAAAACCTTATAAAAAATATTGGACTTTTTAACAACAAAGCTAAAAATATTTATAATTTATCTAAAATTATAATTGAAAAGCATAAAGGTAAGATTCCAAAAACTTTTGATGAGCTTATTCAGTTGCCTGGGGTTGGAAGAAAAACTGCAAATGTTGTTTTAAATGAAGCATTTAATAAAGCTACAATAGCAGTAGATACACATGTATTTAGAGTCAGTAATAGAACGGGTATGACCCAAGGTAAAAATCCAACTCAAGTTGAGGAACAACTTTTAAATAATTTACCAGTCAAGTACATTAAAAAAGCCCATCATTTAATACTTTTGCATGGAAGATATATTTGCAAAGCACGTAATCCTTTATGTAAAAAATGTGTTATTGAAAGTTTGTGTAAATACAAAAAAAAAAATTATGAATAATTCTATTATTGGAATAGGAAATGCAATTATTGACGTCTTTGTTCATGTTGATGATGCTTTTTTAGTTAAAAATAAACTCACAAAAGGGTCTATGAAACTTTATAAAAAAAATGAATTTGATGAATTAAAAAAAAATATTAAAGTTGAAAAAATTGTAGCTGGTGGCTCTGTGGCTAATTCAATGGCTGGGATATCATTTTTGAATGGAAACTCATCATTTGTAGGAAAGATTAGCTTAGATAACTTTGGACTACTTTATAAAAAAAATCTTCAAGAAGCAAAAGTCGACTTTTTATATTCTGAAAAAAAAGAATCTTTATCAACCGGCGCTTCTATTATTCTTATAACTCCTGATTCTGAAAGAACAATGTGTACCTACCTTGGTATTTCATCGCAACTTTCATTAGACGATATTAATGAAAATAATTTTTTAAATAAAAAATTAATTTTTTTAGAGGGTTATTTGTGGGACAAGGGTCCAAGTGAAAAAATGTTTAAAAAAATTATGTCTATAGCAAAAAGAAACAAAATTGAGATCGCCATGAGTTTATCAGATGTTTTTTGCGTTAATCGACACAAAAATGATTTTTTTAACCTTTTTATAAATGATTTAGATATTTTAATTGGCAATGAAAATGAAATAATTGAATTAACAACTAGTAAAAATTTGCTTGATTCAATCAATAAATTAAAAAATTTTAGTAAATTAATAATTGTTACAAGAGGTGAAAAAGGAAGTGTAGCTGTTCAAAATCAAAATGTTATTGATTGCGAGAGTATTCGAGTTGATAAAGTTTTAGATCTAACAGGTGCTGGAGACTTATTTGCTGCTGGATTTTTAAAAGAATATTTAGATAAATCCGATATTAAAAAATGTTTATCTAGTGGTTCAAATCTTGCATCTAAAATAATTCAAAAAATTGGCGCTCGATTAAATTAAGAATTTCTATAAAAAATAAAAAGATTTTTCTTCAGTAATAAATTGTTTATCGCCAAAAGTGGTCTCTATTTTTTTTCTTAAACGATGTAAATGAGTTTCAAAAGCGTGACTTTCAAGATTATCTTTATAATTCCAAACTTTTTTTAATAAATCTTGTTTATTAAAACGCTTGCCTTCTTTTAATACCAAAATTAATTTAAGTTCTTTTTCAGTGAGTTTTATTTTTAAACGATTCTTGCTAATTAATTTTTGATTAGAATCAATCGAGTAACCTTTTATAAATATTTCTGATTTTTGCAAAAAATTATATTTTGCGCATAAAATTTTTATTATTTCAATAAAGGAAAGGATATCAATAGGACAGGACAAGCCTACGTCAAAATTAGAAAATTTATTTTTATTTTCTGTAAAATAATCATTATTACTTATATATATAGTCGGAAAATTATCTGTAAAAAATATTTTTTTATTTTTATTTAAAAAAATAACTCTAACAATATTATCTTTCTTTTTTTTTAGGTCAGTAGGTATTTCCGACAAGCTATTAAAATAATGAACAGAATCAAATATTTCTAATTCTTTTATTATATTAAAAAAAATAGAAGATCCTAAAATATAAAGGCTAGTATTATTCATAGCAAAATCTTAAAACATATTACCATGATTATAATTAAAAAATCAGGTTTTTTATTATTTAATAAAATAAAATATCGCTGTGCAATTGGAATTTCAGGTATAATAAAAAAAAAAATTGAAGGCGATGGTGCCACACCGGCTGGAACATACAAATTAATAAAACTATATTATAGAAAAGATAAAATTGATTTTATTAAAAGTGATATAAAAAAAATAATAATAAAAAAAAATACAGGTTGGTGTGATGATATTAAAAGTAAATTTTATAATAAAGAAGTAAAACTACCCAGTAAATATTCACATGAAAAATTTTACAGGACAGATAATGTTTATGATATTATTGGTGTATTAAATTATAATACAAAACCAATAATTAAAGGTAAAGGTAGTGCGATTTTTATGCATCTTGCAAAAAAAAAGTTTTCTAAAACAAAAGGCTGTGTTGCCCTTAAAAAAAAAGATTTAACGTATATTTTATCTAAAATTAAAAAGAATACAAAAATAAAAATTATTAATTAATTAAATTCTTTCACCAAAAATGCCTGTTCCTATCCTTATATAGGTTGCTCCATGATGAATTGCTTCTACATAGTCATGTGTCATGCCCATGCTTAAATGTAAAAGTTTATTAGATAATGCTAATTCTTTTAGTTGAGAAAAATAATAACTAGGATCTTTATTGATTGGAGGAATACACATCAGCCCTAAAATATCTAGATTGAGTTCATTTTTACATAAATTTATAAAGTCAAAACTTTCCTTTACATGTATCCCTGACTTTTGTTGTTCTTCACCCACATTAACTTGTATGAAATATTTTAATTTCTTATTTTTTTTTTTTTCTTCTTGCATGAATTTATTCGCCAGTTTTTTAGAATCCAATGAATGAATATAATGAAAGATGTTAACGGCCTCTGAAACTTTATTAGATTGTAAGTGCCCTAATAAATGAAGATTAATATCTTTATTTTTTTTTAAAATATTTGTCCATTTTAGGGTGGCTTCTTGTACTTTATTTTCTCCAAAATCTTTATGACCTGACTGAATAAGAGGATCAATTTTTTCAATATTAAAATTTTTAGATACTGCTATAATTTTTGTATTTTTTGATAAAGAATTTACAACTTTTTGAATATTATAAAAATTATCTAAAACATTCATGCTTATTAATAATAAAAAAATAAAATATTTTTACTTTGGTAATAATCTTGAGAATACAGTTAACTTATTAAAATACAAAAACATATCGTTTATTTATATTTGGGATAAAAAAAGTACAAAAGAACAGGCATTTATAATAAAAAAATTTTGCAAAAAAAATAGAATAAAATTTTATATTTCTAATAATATTTATATGGCTAATTTAATAAGAGCAGATGGAATACATTTGCCCGCAAAAAAAAAAACAATAATTTTAAACATTAAAAATATGGATATAATAGGCACTGTTTATTCTCAAAAAGATTACTATATAAAAAAAAATCAAAAGTGTAATGGGGTTTTCTTATCGCCGTTATTTTGTACTAAAAAATATTCCAATAATAAAACTTTAGGCCTTGTTAATTTTAACTTAATTTCCAAAAATTGGGATATTAATTTATACGCTTTAGGGGGGCTAAGACTAAATAATCTACATAAAGTAAATTTTACAAAATGTTCTGGTATTGGTGGTATTAGTTATATTGAAGGATAGATATTAAAGTAAAAAGGCCCACTTCTTTTTTAAGAAGCGGGCCTTTTTATTAAAATAGTTATATTCTAACTAAATTAGAAACTTGTTGATAATCTAACTGCAAGTTCTTTAATGTCGTTACCACTTGTGTAACCAACATCAGTTCCTTTAGAAACATATCCAACAACCGCAACTGGTCCTAAATTATATCCAGCTTGAATTGATTTGATAGTCTCGTTAATGCTTGAAGAAGCTTTATCATTCTTCAGCATAGAAACACCTAATGTTAAGTTTTTATCTACAGCGTATGTAACACCATAAACTTTTGCGTTAACATCTTCTTCAAGTGCTTGTGTAGTTGTAACTCTGCTTGTGTAATGTTTTTCAACACCAAGACCAAACTGACCAATAGTGTAACCTATACCGTAAGTTTTACCTTTTAGATCGCTTGTTGCGCTTGTTTGTTGTCTTTCAGAGTTTTGGAAGTAATGAATATTTAATCCATCAACTCCAAAGGTTTTTTTTCCAACTAAACCAATTTCGTATGATGAGTTTCTTCCGTTAGCAGAAATTTGCTGATCAGTAGAACCAAAATCACCACCGTTTGGAGCATAAATTGCAGAAGCTGTTAAACCAGTTCCTGGAATTACTTGCACGATACCAGCATACATTGCTTCTTTAGTAGTTGCGCCAATTTGGTTAGTAGCAGTCGATCCCATACCAATACCAACTTGGTCAATTATGTTCGACACTTGTGGAACAGATGACATAGTTGAGTTTTGTACGTGGTCAACACCAACTGTAAAAGTTGTATTACCAGCTATAATATCAATGTATAAATTTTCATTTGATATTGAAGATGCTTCAGTTCTTGTAACTGAGGGAGCGCCAGGAGCACCTACTGTTGAAGTGTTACCGTCAAACTCTAAAGCAAAACCAGCGGCATAATCTAAGCCATTATTTAGTTTTCCTTTATTTTGTACGTTTAATTGTGATTCTCTTCCAAAACCTCTCTTAGAAGCTTGACCATTAGATAGTGCAAACTCATGAGCACGGTAATGAATATCTAAAGAACCAGTTACTGAAGTTTGTGCTATTGCAGAACCTCCAGCTATCATTCCGCTAACAAGAGCAGATGACAATAGTAGTTTATTTTTCATATTTTTACCTTTTTTGTTATTATTAGCTTGATTTATTAACACCTTTAGATCCTAAAAATTATTAAAAAATCAGATAAAATGTAATTTTTAATTAAATGTTGTAAAAATACAACATATAATCATTGAATTTTATATTAATTATAAGATTTTCATTTAATAATAAAAAACAATGAAATTTATCAATTTTCTTAAACTTTTAACGCTATTATTCATTTTGGCTTGCAGCAAAGCTGATCCAGTAAATAATGAAGGTGAAGTTATTGATCCAAACCCAAAAAATAGAGCTAGGGCTTATGCAGATAAAGGCGGTGGAATATTTGGTGATATCAATAATGTAAAAAAATCAGGTTCAAACACTTATGATTTTGCAACTTCTAATATCATGTGGAGAGCAACATTAAAAACTTTGAATTTTCTTCCTTTGTCAAATGCTGATTATTCTGGAGGAGTGATAATTTATGATTGGTACGCTGATAATTTAAATTCAAAAGAGCAAATAAAAATTTCAGTAAGATTTCTAAATAACGAATTAAGATCGGATTCTATTGATATTACAGCTCACAAACGAATCTGCGAAACATTGGACAAATGTGTTGTGTCAAAATTAAATAATAATTTTTCAAATGATATTAAAGATAATATTTTATCAGCTGCTAGATCATTGAAAATAGAAGAAACAAAAAAAGAAAAAAAATAACTCTTACTATTAACTCACATAATGGACAATTATAATCCTTTGCCCATTGAAAAAAAATGGCAAGAATTTTTTGAAATAGATAAAATATTTAAAACAAAAAAAAATAAAGATAAAAAATTTTATTGTTTAGAAATGTTTCCTTACCCATCAGGAAATATTCATATGGGCCACGTTAGAAATTACACTCTTGGCGATGTAATTGCTAATTACAAGAGATTGAATGGATACAACGTATTACATCCAATGGGATGGGATGCTTTTGGTCTTCCTGCAGAAAATGCTGCAATACAAAATGGTCTTCATCCTAAGGATTGGACATTAAAAAATATTACTACAATGAAAGTTCAATTAAAGCGCCTAGGTCTTTCAATAGACTGGGATAAAGAAATTTCTACCTGCGATGAGTCATACTACAAACATCAACAGATTTTGTTTTCATTTTTTTTTAAAAATAAGATTGCCTATAAAAAAAAAAGTTATGTAAATTGGGATCCTATCGACAATACAGTCCTTGCAAATGAACAGGTGATTGATGGTAAGGGCTGGAGGTCTGGCGCTACAATTGAGAAAAAAGAATTAAATCAATGGTTTTTAAATATTACAAAATATTCTGATCAATTATTAAAATCACTTGATAATTTAAAAGGTTGGCCAGAAAAAGTAAGGCTAATGCAAAAAAACTGGATCGGGAAATCTTTAGGTTGCGAGATTGATTTCATTTCTGATTTTAAAAATACTAAAATTAAAATTTTTACAACGCGACCGGATACAATATTTGGAGCTTCGTTTATTGCTATTGCGCCAGATCATCCTTTTACTGAATATTTTAAAAATGAAAAAAATTTTCAAGATTTTAAAGAACTTGCTTTAAAAAATATTGGTACAGAATCTGCATTATCAAAAAATGAAAAATTAGGTTTTAAAACCCCATTTTTTGCATCACATCCTTTTTTAAATAAAAAAATACCAATTTATGTGTCGAATTTTATATTAATGGAATATGGAACGGGAGCTATATTTGGTTGCCCAGCGCATGATCAAAGAGACTTAGAGTTTGCCAAAAAATATAATCTAGAAATAATTCCCGTTGTAAGTCCTAATAAGTCTAAATCTATTATCATCAATGATGAGGCATACACGGAAAATGGTTATATTATCAATTCAGATTTTCTTAATGACTTAAGTGTAGAAGAGGCAAAAAAAATTATTATTCAAAAAATAGAAGGAAAAAAAATAGGAAACTCTAAAATAATTTATCGTCTTAAAGACTGGGGAATATCCAGACAAAGATATTGGGGATGTCCAATCCCAATTATGTACAGAGAAGATGGTAAAGTTATTTTAGTTCCTGAAAAGGATCTACCTGTTGAACTTCCTAAAGATATAAATTTTAGTAAACCAGGAAATCCACTAGAAAATCATCCCACATGGAAATATACAAAATGTCCAGAAACTGGAATGAAAGCTATTCGTGAAACTGACACGCTTGATACATTTGTAGATTCCTCTTGGTATTTTCTTCGCTTTTGTTCGTCGAAAGAAGATGTAAGACCTTTTAATATAGATGAAGCCAATTACTGGATGCCAGTAGATCAATATATTGGTGGGGTTGAGCATGCCATACTTCATCTTCTATATTCAAGATTTTTTACTTTAGCACTGCAAGATGAATTTAAATTAAAAGTTTCCGAACCTTTTGATAATCTTTTTACCCAAGGAATGGTGTGTCATCCAACTTTTAAAACAGAAAAAGGGAAATGGGTATTTCCAAAAGAAGTTATTGAAAAAGATGGATCTTATTTTTTAGACAATAAAGAAAAAATTTTAAAGGGAGACAGTCAGGCTATGTCTAAATCCAAGAAAAATATTGTTGATCCTGATGATATTATTAAAATTTATGGCGCAGATGCTGTAAGATGGTTCATTTTATCGGATAGTCCACCGGATCGAGACATTCAATGGAGTGATAGTGGTATTCAGGGTGCATTTAAATACATACAAAAAATATGGCGTGTTTGTGAAAAAATAAAAATTTATAAAAAAGAAAAAGAAGAAACTGATAATAGTTTTTTAATTAAAACAAGTATCCTAATAAAAGAAATTACAGAATGTATAGAAAAATTTCATATTAATGTCGCGGTTGCTAAACTTTATATTTTTTTAAATAATCTTAATGAAGAAATCGATAAAAAAAACTTAAATGAGGAAGACGTTATAAATGCTTATAAAAAATATTTAATTATTATATCTGTATTCATTCCTTATATCGCAAATGAATGCTGGGAAAAAATTACAAAAGAAAATAATCTAAGTTCACAAGAGTGGCCTAAAATTGAAAATACTCTTATAGAAAAAGATCACTTCGACGTTGTAATTCAAATAAACGGTAAAAAGAGGGCAATTATCAACGCTATTAACGATGAAAGTGAGGAAAATATTTTTAGTAAATCCTTAGCAATTAAAAATATTAAAGTTATATTAGAAGAAAAAAGCATAATAAAAAAGATTTTTATAAAAAATAAACTGCTTAATATTGTGACTAATGATAAATAAATTTTTTCTAGCCATTATAATATCAGTTTCTTTAGCTCATTGCGGGTTTTCACCTATATATACTGGAAATTCTAAACAAATAATTATTTCTAAATCAGAAATAGTGGGCGACAAAGACCTGGCATTTAACTTGGAACAAAAATTAAATTTTAAAAAAGAAGAAAAAAATTTAAATGCTTATATATTTAAAGCACAAATTTATGACACAATAGAAAGCTCACTTGTTGATTCAAGAGGGATATCTACAGAAGAAATACTTAAGTTGACAGTAAGCTATCAATTTCAAGATAAAAATGGTGTTGTAATATATCAAGACGCAATAACCAAAGATAAAAGAGTTTCCGTCACTGACAATTTATCAAACAATATTCTAGTAAAAAATAATGAAAAAAGACTGTTATTAGATTCTATAATTCAAAATATTTTATTCAAATCTAAGGTCTCATTAAATTAGTTTAAATGCTCTTAAAATCACAAGAGATAAGCCTAAAAAAAAAAGATTTTTTTAAAGAGAAAGTAATTCTTTTGTATGGAGAAAATCAAGATTTGATTAATGATTTAAACCAGCAAATTACATCTAAATTTATAGAAGAAGAAAAAATCTCAAAATCTTTTTTTGAAGAGGACATAATTAAAAATCCAAACAACATTATAAGTAACTATCTAAACGGATCATTGTTTGATGATAATAAAAATATTTCAATAATTAAAAACTGTTCTGACAAAATATTAGAAATTATTAATAAAATAAAAAATAATATTAGCGATAATATTATTATTCTGAACTCTGAAATACTTTTAAAAAATTCAAAACTAAGGCAATTTGGAGAATACGATAAATTAGCTATTTGCATTCCTTGTTATCAAGAAACTAAATTCGATATAAAAAAATTTCTTACCCAACAAACTCAGATAAATAATATTCAATTATCAGATACTCAAAGTGAAGTGATTATTAATTCTTCTTCTTTAAAAAGATCAAAGATTAAAGAGGTAATGGAAAAATTAAATCTATATAAAAATTCAGGAAAAATTACAGATCAGATAATTGAGGAAATTTGTACTGATGAAGATCTAAAAAAGAACGATGAAATTATTGATATTTTGCTATCTAAAAATGAAAAGAATATTAATGAATTTATATCCAATATGTCTAACTATGAAAAAAATTTTATAGAAATAATTATTATTCTTAGATCATTCATAATTAAAATACTTGATATACAAAAAAATAATAAAAATCTTTCAATAGATGAAAGAATTGAAAGATATAAACCACCTATTTTTTGGAAAGATAAAGATAGAATAAAAAATATCTTAAAAATTTGGAATGCTAATAATCTTGAAAAATTTCTTAGTAATTTAAATATTATTGAAACTGGGTTTAAGAGAAATGATCTAAACCAAGATACTCAATTTTATTATTTTTTAACGCAAAACCTATCTAAAATAAGCTTTAAGAACACTAATAATTTTATTTAACTGGTCAAGACTCTTATAAGAAAATTTAATTTCGCCAGAATTATTTTTTTTATTTTTAATATCAACTTTTATTCCCATCAAAAGTCCCAGATCACTTTCTAAAGATTTTATATTTGTATCTTTATTATTTCTTGGAATTTTTTTTAGACTTGAAAAAACCTGCTCTTTTTTAACTAAAAATTCAGCCTGCCTTACGGAAAGATTCTTGTTCACTATTATTTTTGCAAGTTTAACATTGTCAGGAACATTAACTAAACATCGTGCATGTCCTGCTGTTAATAATCCATCTGAAATCATCTTTTTTATTTCTTCTGGTAAGCCAGCAAGCCTAAGCGTATTAGCAATATGACTTCTGCTTTTTCCTAAAATTTTTGATAATGTTTCTTGAGAATACCCAAACTTTTTTACTAAATTATCATAACCCAAAGCTTCTTCTATTCCATTTAAATCTGATCTTTGGATGTTTTCTAATATCGCAAATTCTAAAGATTTCTTATCATCAATATTTAAAATAATAACTGGAACTTCATGAATTTTTGCAAGCTGAGCTGCTCTCCATCTTCTTTCTCCAGCAACGATCTCATATTTGTCTTCTGATTTTTTTCTAACTAGTATTGGCTGAATAATTCCTTGTTCCTTAATTGACTCTGAAAGTTCATTAAGCAACTCCTGATTAAAATTTTTTCTCGGTTGGGATGGATTGGCATATACAAAATGTATAGGAATTTTTTCTGAAGAACTTTTAGTTTGAGCATTATCTTGAGGGATGTCCCCCATTAATGCTGACAAGCCTCTTCCTAAACCTTTAAATTTATTTCCAATCATTTAAGCAACTT
>Ga0214921_10006743_pt1 | contig 15557 bp, 9 predicted proteins | sample LL1505_MetaG_FD_177992 | JGI IMG/M metagenome (GOLD analysis project Ga0214921, IMG submission 177992) | Freshwater microbial communities from Lake Lanier, Atlanta, Georgia, United States - LL-1505 | ecosystem: Environmental > Aquatic > Freshwater > Lake | place: USA: Georgia | collected 2015-05-28
TGCGGCTGGGCCTTCTTCACTACCCGCCCGACGCCAACCCGGCCGCTTGGCTCGCCGAATGCCGAGGCCCGTTCGGCGAGATCGCGGCGCTGTGCCGAGAACTCGGTCTCCAGGCGGGCTACCAGAACCATTCGGGCCGCGACTATCTCGGCGCGCCGGTCTGGGACCTCTGGGAGGTGATTCGTGATCTCGACCGCCGGCATATCGGCGCCTGCTTCGACATCGGCCACGCCACGGTCGAGGGGGGCATGGCCTGGCCGCTCCACGCGCGGCTGATGGCCGACCGCCTCGTCGCGGTGTTCGTCAAAGACTTCGCCTGGGAGCGAACGCCCCGCGGCCACGTGGCGAAGTGGTGTCCGCTGGGGCAGGGGGTGGTCGATCGGTCGTTTTTCGCGTGGCTGCGGAACACCGGGTTTTCCGGGCCGATCAGCCAGCACCACGAGTATCCGGGGCTTGGCGCGGGGGCCGAGATGGTGGCCCACTTCAAGCGGGATCTGGCGGTGCTGCGGGAGTGGCTGGCGGCCTGAGCCGCCGCCGAGGCGAGCCGTGAACGCTCCCGCGGTAAACTGCGGATCCCAGGATTCTTCCGGCGGCAGCCGCCGCCCGCCCATGGAGGAGGCCCCCACGATCGACGCTTCCGTCGCCATCTGCCCGCAGCCCGACCGGCCTGGAGCTTCGCCTCCCGAGCCGGGCTCGACGTGGTTCTCGATCGACACCGACGTCTCGCTCGGGGGCGAGCCGACCGGCGAGTGGCTCGTGGTCTCGTCCGCCGGAGTGGCCGTGGCAGGCCGGACGGTGGCCCGGGGCGAGCGACCGCCCGCGGCGGCTATCCGGCAGGTGCCATGGCCCGAGATCGAACGGATCCGCACCGCCGCCGGCGTCGGCGGGGGCATGCTGCAGGTGCGGGTCGGGGGCGACTGGGTCGACCTGGTCCGCTACTCCAACCGGCTCGCCTCGCGGTTCCACAAGGTCGCCCGCGCGCTCGAGACCGCCCGCGACGAGGCGGCCACGAGCGGCTCGGCGGTGACGGAGCCCGTGATCGAGGCCGGGCCGCTCGATCCACCCCACTGTCCGTCCTGCAACCTGCGGCTCGCCACTCCCGAGGAGTCGTGCCCCCGCTGTCTCCAGCAGGGAAGGATCCTGCGGCGGGTGGCCGACCTGGTCGCGCCCCACACGCGGGGCGCGATGCTGCTCGGCATCCTCACCGTGATCGGTGTGGCGGCGGAGCTCGTGCCCCCGAAGCTGCAGCAGTATCTCGTCGACGACATCCTCTCGGCCGGCGGCGGGGCCGGCGGTGCGGCCACGCCCGATTTCCGTACGGCGTTGCTCGTGGTCGTGTTGTCGCTGGCGGCCTCGCGGGTGCTCCTCTCCGTGGTCGGGGTGCTCAAGGGACGGCTGGCCTCCGCGATCGGCTCGAGCCTCACGGCGCGGCTTCGCCAGGAGATGGTCGACAAGCTCCAGAGCCTGTCGGTGGCCTACTACGACCGCCACCAGGTGAGCTCGATGATCAGCCGCGTGGCGCATGACAGCGAGGTGCTCCACGGGCTCGTGCAGCAGTTCACCGGCGGCTTCCTCCTCCAGATCGTGCAGCTGGTGGCCGTGGGTGCGATGCTCTTCTGGATCAATCCCGAGCTGGCCGCCTACACGATGATTCCGGTGCCGCTCGTCATCCTCGGGTCGTGGATCTTCTGGCGGCACGTCTATCCGCGGCACTACCGGCTCTGGGACGCCGCCAGCAAGCAGATGGCCGCGCTCTCCGGGATGCTGTCGGGCATCCGCGTCGTGAAGGCCTTCGGCCAGGAGCCGGAGGAGCGGGAAAGGTTCGGGAGGGCGAGCGAGCACCTGCGGAGCTGGCGGCAATGGGTCGAGCTCACCGGCTCGACCTATTCCGCCGCGATGCAGATCGTGTTCAGCCTGGGGGGCTTGATCGTCTGGTACGTGGGCGGCCGCGACGTGATCGGCCGCGAGATGTCGCTCGGGCAGCTGATCGCCTTCCTCGCCTATCTGGCGATGTTCTACGCGCCGCTCGGCGCGCTCTCGAGCTTCACGACCTGGCTGACGAGCTTCCTCTCCGGCAGCAAGCGGGTGCTGGAGCTGCTCGACACGCCGGTCTTGATCTCCGAGCCCGCCGAGCCCGCCGCCTGGGACGAGCCCCGGGGCCGGATCGAGTTTCGGGGCGTCACCTTCGGCTACGACGAGAACCAGCCCGTGCTGCACGACGTCTCGTTCACGGTCGCGCCGGGCGAAATGATCGGGATCGTGGGCCGCAGCGGCTCCGGCAAGTCCACCCTCGTGAACCTGCTAGCCCGGTTCCACGACGTCCAGCAGGGCACGATCGAGATCGACGGCCTCGACATCCGCCGGCTGCCGACCCGGCTGTTGCGGGAGCGGCTGGGCATCGTGTTCCAGGAGTCGTTCCTGTTTCGCGGCACGATCTGGAAAAACCTCGCCTACGGCCGGCCCGAGGCCACGATCGAGGAGGGGCTCGCCGCGGCCAAGGCCGCCGGGGCGCACGACTTTCTCTGCCGCCAGCCGGCCGCCTACGAGACGCTGCTCGGCGAGCGCGGCGCGGGGCTCTCGGGGGGCGAGAAGCAGCGGCTCTCGATCGCCCGCACGATCCTCGCCGATCCGGCGATCCTGGTGCTCGACGAGGCCACGAGCTCGATCGACGCCGAGGCCGAGCGGGAGATCCAGCGGGCCCTGGCGGCGCTCGTCAAGGGCCGGACCACGATCGCGATCGCCCACCGGCTCTCCACGCTGCGCACCGCCGACCGGATCCTCGGATTCGATCGGGGCAGGCTGGTGGAGCAGGGCACCCACGCCGAGTTGCTCGCGGCTGACGGGCTCTACGCCCGGCTGGTGCGGATCCAGACGCAGGTCTCTCGCCAGCCCACGGTCGACGCGCTGCTGGCGGAGCCGCCTCCCGAACCACAGGACGACGGCGGGCCGCTCCAGACCGACGTCGTCTGGCTGGAGCCCGCGCGGCACCGGTTCGTGGTGGGCGCGCACGGCCGGATCGAACTCTGGGCCGGCGCCGAGCGGGTGGCCGCGGGCGTGTTCGTGGTGCCGACGTTCCCGGCCTCGCGACCGGAGGAGTATCTCTCCGTCCGCGGCTGGGATGACGACGGCGAGGAGCGGGAACTCGGCCTCGTGCGGCGGCTCGCCGAGTGGTCGGCGGCCGACCGCGAGATCGTGGGCCAGGCGGTGGCCCGCCGCACGCTCGTGGGCACGATTCTGCGGATCCATGACGTGCGGCTGGCCCACGGCTATCTCGACTTCGACGTCGAGACCTCCGCCGGCCCCGGGCGATTCACGACCCGCTGGACCCAGAGCCAGGCCGTCGACTTCGGCGACGACGGCAAGCTCCTGGTCGACGCGGAGGACAACCGCTGGGTCGTGCCGGATCTCACGGCACTGCCGAAGGCCGACCGCGAGAAGTTCGAGCGATACGTCTACTGGTGAGGGCCACCCCGCGCCGCGGACGTCCGGCCGCGGCGGCCAGGCTCCGAAAGCGTCGAGCCGAGCGGGCGAAACTGCACCATCCCGGAAGCTGACATCGTGCGGCTCTGGCAGAAGCCGCCCGCTTCTGGCAAATTGTCCCCGCCACCGCTCGTCGCACCAGTCTGGCTGACGCACGTCTCCGACATCGAGCTCGCCATGGCCCCGCCCTTTTCCGACCACGCAGCCATCGTCGGCAATGTCGCGGTCTCCTCGCCGCTGGGCGAGCAGGCGGTGCTGCGCCGGTTTCGCTTCGTCGACTCCCTCAACCGGCCCTATCGCATCGAGATGGAACTCGCCGACCCGGCGGGGGAGGCCACGGCCGAGCAGCTGCTCGGGCAGGGCGTCACGGTGACCGTGCCCCGGCCAGGCGGGGGTGAGCGGCACTTCCACGGCATCGTCCGCCACTTCACCAGGCGGATCACCGACGGTGAAACGGCGATCTACCACTGCATCGCCGTGCCCTGGCTCGACCTGCTCGACCTCGGCGCCGACTTTCAGATCTTCCAGCAACAGTCGGCCGACGAGATCCTCGACCATTTGTTCACGAACCTCGGCTTCACCGCCTACGACGACGGCGGGCTGATCGGCGACTATCCGAAACTCGAGTTCTGCGTCCAGTACGGCGAGAGCCACCGCGAGTTCGCACACCGCCTGATGGAACGGTTCGGGATCTGCTATTTCCACGAGCACGCCCAGGGCGGCCACACGCTCAAGCTGGTCGACGCCGCAGCCCAGCACGCCCCGTTTCCCGGTGCCGACAAGCTGCCCTTCCGCTTCGCTTCCACGACGCGTCTCGCCGAGGAGCACGTGTTCTCCTGGGAATCGACCGGCTCGCTGCAGACCGGCTCCTGCACCGTGAAGGATTATGACTACGCGAAACCGACGGCGAACCTGCTGGCCACGGAGCAGGCCGGCGAATCCTCTCCCGCCGGCGAGTTCGAGCGGTTCGAGTATCCCGGGGTGTTCGCCACGCAAAACGACGCCCAGGACGCGGCGAAACGCCGGAGCGAGGAACTGGCCTGTCGCAGCCGGGAGGTGATCGGCCGGGCCCAGTCCTGCGGCATCGCGGTGGGCTGCACCTTCACGCTGCATGACTGCCCCGTGCCTTCCGAAAACGGCCGCTACCTCGTGACCGGCGTCGAGATCGAACTCGAGCCGGCCGGCGGGGCCGATCCGACGACGGCGGACGCCGATCGGTTCCTCGTCAGTTGCCGCTTCACGGCGATCCCCGCCGAAACGCAGTACCGACCCCTGCGTCAGACGCCGAGGCCGGTGGTCCAGGGCGTGCAGTCGGCCGTGGTGGTGGGTCCCGAGGGTCACGATCCCAAGACTCCGTACACCGATTCACTCGGCCGCATCAAGGTGCAGTTCCACTGGGACCGCAAGGGGCAGAACAACGAGAACTCCTCGTGCTGGCTGCGCACGCCCCACCAGTCGGCGGGCAACGGCTACGGCCACGTCTGGCTGCCGCGGATCGGCTGCGAGGTGCTCGTGGCGTTCGTCGACGGCGACCCCGACCGGCCCACGATCGTCGGACACGTCTACAACGGTCAGACGAAGCTGCCGCTCGACCTGCCGGACGAGGCCCGTGTGGGCATCATCAAGGACGACGGTGGCAACTCCATCAAGATCGACGCGACCGACGGCGGCCAGGTGTTGGCGATGTTCTCACCGACCGACAATTCGTCGCTCAAACTCGGCAAGACCTGAGGCAGATCGCCAGGAGAATGGCTGACCATGGGATACGAACTGAATACCGAGGGTTTCGTCAACGAGTGGTACGCAGAAGGTTCGGCTTCGAATGCGTTCCTGCTCGACGTGTTTTTGACCGAGGGGCTTTTCTTCGAGGGTGTGCTGGGACCTGCAGTGACCCTCATCCTCGGTGTGGAACTGACCACCATCGCTGGCTTGGGCATCAACTGGTTCCCCGCGGCAAAAGAGATCGAGATCCATGGAAGGCATGTCGTCGCCACCTCGCCTGAGGATAAAAATTACAACGTCATCAACTACACCTGCACATCCGAACAATCACACACGCAGACGGTGAACGGCCCCACGATCTGGATCAACAATGGCCCCTTTTCGTTGTCGGCAACGCAATCTGGGGCCATCATCGGCATCGTGGCCCCCGCGGATGGAGAGGTCTTCCTCACCGCCGGCAACGGCCAGTTTTCCCTCAGAACAGCTCAGACCGCGCTGCAGGGCGAAGCCACGACGGTGACGGGGACGACCAGCGCCCAACTCTCCGGTGGCGGCAATTCGGTCCTGCTGAAGGCCGACGAGGCATCGCTGCTCTGCGGCACCGCCGGCATCAAGGCTACGGCGGCGAGCACGGTGATCAGCGGCACCAAGGTGGAAATCGGCGTGCCGAACGGCCCCAACTCGCCGGTGGCCACGGAGGACCAGATCACGGGTTTGCAGACGAACGTCAATGAACTGCAGCAGGACACGATACGCGCGATCAACCGCCTCAAGGCCCAGTTGGACGAACTGAAAACCAAGTGCGTGCCCAAGGCCCAACTTCTGGGCGCCTTGCGATGAGGTTCTCCTGATGCTCGTCAGGAACCACGCTCGCGATCGGCTCGCGCTCGGCTGGGTCGTGCAGCGGCATCCGGCGCGGGAGGATGCGGCCCCGGTGTCGGGACTCGCCGGCACGTTCGTGGTGAAGGGAACGTTCCAGCTCGTGCCCGGCGGCCCGGCCGAGCCATGGGCCGACGGGCCGGAGCAGCTCGTCGGCGACACACCATGGCAAGACGAGCCCGATCTTGGCCTCGCTTACCCCAGTGATTTCTTGCCGTGGAAGCCGCGCGGCGAGTGGATCGTGGTCGCCATGGCACGGCCGCCGATGCACTACCCGCTCGACGTCGCCGGTGATCCGTTCGCGCGGCAGGGCGAAGGGAACACGCGTCGGTTCAGGATCCGTGCGGCCGTCGGCAGGTCGGAAAAGACTCTGGAGGTGTTCGGCGAGCGGCATTGGATGGGGCGACTGGTGCATCTCGCGACGGGGCCCAAGGCCGCGGACGACCCGACGCCGGTCTCCTACGCGCTGGCCTGGGGCGGCCCGGGGCACCCCACGAATCCGATCGGCACGGGCTACGGCGGCGGCGAACTCCCGAGGATCGAACGGCCCGGTGCCCGCACCGAGACCTTCCGAGACGACCGCGACCCCGCCGGCTTCGGCGCGGTGCCGGCCGACTGGCCGCAGCGGGCGGCGCTCCGGGGCACCCACGACGAGCGGTGGCTTGAGACCCGCTGGCCCTGGCTGCCCGACGACGTCGACTACACCCACTTCCTCTCCGCCGCGCCCGACCAATGGATCGACGGGTTCTTTCGGGGCGACGAGCCGGTGTCGCTCCTGCACCTGCATCCCGCCCGCCCCACGCTCGACGGTTTCCTGCCGGGCATCCGCCCCAGGCTGGCGCTCGAACGCCGGCCCTTGCAAGAGGGTTCACGCAGCCGCTTCGACCGCACCCGCTCGCTTCCCGCCGAGGAAGTGCCGCTCGTGCTCGACACCGTCTGGATCGACGTGGATCGTGAAAAGCTCGTGCTCGTGTGGCGCGGGCTGGCCGCCATCGCCTCGCCCAGGATGCCCGACATCGCGGCGTTGACGTTGGTTGCGGAGCGACTCGACGAGCCCGCCGCCGCGATCGAGTCGTTCATCGCCCCCGGCGATGCCGGCGATCCGTCCGCCGAGGGTGAGCCCACGCCCGGCGTTGAGTCGCCGCCGGCCGATCCGGGGCCTGCCGCCCGGGCGGAGTCCCTCACCGCCGTGGTCGACGAGGCCACCACCGAGGTCGCGGCGCTCGCCGAGAGGCTGAAGACGTCGGGCGTCTACGAGCGTCTCCAGCAGTCGGCCGCCAAGGCCCCGTCGCCGGCCGAACAGCGGGCCCGAATCGAGACACTCGCCGCAGCGCGCGGACCGGGATCGGCCGCCGCCCTTCAGCTCGAGTTGCTCGACCAGGTGGCCGCCGTGCAGGCGGCGGCCGAGCAGGTGCTGGCCGCGTGCGAGGCCGAGCAGGCGGCGCGGAAGCAGGCGAGGGAAGCCGCCGCGGAGGCCCGCGTGCTGCCCCGCCGGCCGGATGGCGGCGTGGACGTGGCCGAGGCGTCGCGCCGCGGCTGGCGGACGCTCGACCTCGCCGGAGCCGATCTCTCGGGCCTCGATCTGTCCGGGGTCGATCTCGCGGGTGTCGATCTCGGCGGCGTCAACCTCGCGGGGGCGAACCTCGCCGCGGCGAATCTCGCCTCCGCCAGGCTCGTCGCGGCGAACCTCTCGGCCGCCAACCTCGCCGGGGCGAGCCTCGTGGCGGCCAATCTCGGGCAGGCCGATCTCGCCCGGGCCAAGCTTTCCAACGCGGATCTCTCGCACGGCGATCTGACCGCGGCCCGGGTGGCGGCCGTCGACTGGCGGGGCTGTCGGCTCAGCGCCGCGAAACTCACCGGGCTCGATCTCCGGGGCGGTGATTTCTCCGGCTGCACCGCCGATCACGCCGACTTTTCGCGGACCGATCTCGCCGACGCCGTGTTTCGCGACTGCCGCCTCGCCGTGGCCTCGTTCGCGGATGCCCGCCTCGACCGGGCGACGTTCTCCGCGGCCGGGCTCGAGTGGGCCGCCTTCGGCGGCGCGGCCGGCCCCGACGCCTCGTTCACCGGCTGCGACCTCACGAAGGTCCGCGCGGGCGGGGCGGACTTTCGCGGGGCGTCCTTCACGCGGTGCCGCGGGCCGGAGGCCGTGTTCGAGGGGGCGCGGCTCGACGGGGCGACCGTGACCCGCTGCGAACTCCCGCGGGCGCGATTCGCCGAGGCTTCGCTCGCGGCCGCGGGCTTCGACCGCTCGGACCTGCGGCACGCCGTGTTCGAGGATGCCTGCCTGACCGACGCCCGGCTCACGAGCAGCAACCTCTTCGAGGCCGTCTTCGACCGCGCGGACCTCGGCGGAGCGAGCCTGGAGGATTCCAACGCCTACGGCTGCGGATTCTGGGAGAGCGTCGTCGATCGCCTCGAGATCGCGGGCGCGATCGTGGCGGGCACGCGGCTGCACGGCGGGCCACCGCCATGAAGATTCCGGGACTGCCCGCCGACGCGGAGAAGTGGGAACCGCTGACCGTGGCGGAGTTGTTCCGCCGGCTCGCCGCGGGCGAACCGGTCCGCCGGGCGGTGGTGGTGGCCGCGCAGGAGCCCGGGGGCAGGGACGCCATCCCGTCCCCGGCCGGGCGGCGGTTCGTCGGCTCGACGCTCGAGGAGGTGATGCTCGTCGAGGTGCCGCTGGCGGGCGCGGTGTTCGAGGCGGCGGAGTGGCGGGTCGTGGGGCTCACGAGGTGCGACCTGGCGAAGGCGGTGTTCGCCGGCGGACGCCTCGACGACGTGGTGTTCGCAGAAAGCGGACTCGCCGGCGCCGCCTGGCGGCGCACCACGCTCCACGCGGCACGGTTCCTCGAGTGCGGCCTGGAGGCGGCGAGCTTCTCCGAGGCGGTCGTCAGCCGCGGGCTCCTCTTCGGGAGCCGGCTGGGGGCGGGCCGCATCGAGGCCGGGTCGTGGACGGACACGTCGTTCCTCGACGTCGGTTTCGACGGGGCCGTGTTCACGGCGTCGGCGCTTGCGAACTGCGAGTTCACCACGTGCCGTGCGGCCGGCATGCGGTTCGAGGGCGCCGGAGCGACGCTCACCGGCTGCAGGTTCACGCGGTGCGAACTGCCCGGCCTCGTCGTCGAGGGCACGATCTGCGACGGCGGCTGGAGCCGAACCGGGTTGGGCGAAGCCGACTTCTCCCGGAGCGTGCTCGAACGCGTCGCGCTGCGGGAGTGCCGGTTCTCGCCGGGGTCGCTCCTGCCGCAGGCCTGCGACGGCGTGGATTTTTCGCGGAGCCTGCTCGCCGGGGTCGACTTCACCGGCCGCAGCTGCACCCGTGCCGACTTCAGTCGCGCCGACCTCTCCGCTGCGCGGTGTGCCGACGCCGATTTCACGGGAGCCCTGTTCACCGGCGCCACGGCCCAGGGGGCCGACTTTTCGCGGGCCACGCTGCGGATGGCCGCGCTCGGCGGGTGCGCGCTCCGCGGGGCGGTCCTCGACGGCAGCGATGCGACGGGCGCCGATTTCCGCGACGCCGATCTCACCGCCGCGGTGCTGGGAACGGCCGACCTATCCGGCGCGAACCTCGCCGGCGTCACGTTCACGGGCGACCCGTTCACGGCGACCACCCGGCTGCGCAACACGTGGCAGCGGGCCACCTTCGCCGGGCGCGACCTCCGTGGCCGCTCCTTCGGCGAGGAGGAGTTTCGCGACTGCGACCTCGGGGCCACGGCCTTCGACGGCGGCGTGTTCCTCGACAGCCGCTTCGAACGCTGCCGCTTGTCCGGGGCGTCGCTCGCGAAGACGGGCCACACCCGGACGACGTTCCGCGACTGCGACCTCGGCGGCGGTTCGTTCGCCGGGTCGGTCCTGTTTCGGGTCGACTTCGCCGGGTCGGACCTGACCCGCTGCGACTTCGGCGGGGCCGACGTGCAATGGACGCACTTCGACGGTCGCGACCTGACGTCGCTCAACCTCACGGGGGCCGCCTTCTCGCATGCGAGCTTCGCCGGGGCGGTGCTGGCGGGCATGCGGCTGGCGAACGTGCGGTTCTCCGACTGCTCGTTCGCGGGAGCCGACCTGACGGGGGTGGATTTCGGCGGCGGCGTCATCGAACGGTGCGGCTTTCGCAACGCCAAGCTCGCCGGGGCGAACCTCTCGGGATGCCGGGGCGTTCATGCGGACTTCACCGCCGCCGATCTCACGGAAGCGAGCCTGGCGGGGGCGGCGCTCCCCGGCGCGGTGTTCGTCGACGCCACGCTCACGAGGGCCGACCTCACCGGGGCGACGATGCCGCAGTCGAACTGGGAGCGATCCAGCGCGGTGGACGTGTCGTTCCAGGGCGCCGACCTCGCACGCGCGAACCTGTCGCACGCCGACCTCTCGCAGGCGACGTTCGCCTCCGCGGTGCTCGCGCACGCGAAACTCCACGCCGTGCGTGACGAGGGCACCGACTGGGCCGACGCCGACGTCGGCGGCGCGATCGACACCGATCCCGCCCGTCTCGCCGCCGAGGCGTGGCGCATTCCCGACTGAACGAGGTCGGCGGCGGGCTCAGACCAGCGACACCACCTCGTCGGTGGTCTGGATCGTGATCTCGCCCCCCCAGGCGCACATGCATTTGCTCGAGGCGTCGAGCGCGGGCTGGCCCGCGATCGTGATCTCGGGCATGCCGGGAGACCAGGGCGTGGTCACCGGCACACACGGCATCGGCGTGAGCACCCCCATGGCGGCGGCGGTGGCCGCGGCGACCTCCGGATTGGCCTGCGACAGGCACATCCCGAAGGGCGGAATGTTGGCCAGCGGGGCGAAGTCCATGATCGTGGCCGCCGCCGGCGCCTCGGCCTCGACCGTTTGGATCGTGCAGATCAAGGTCGAGGGTGCCATGCCCTTGTTGCACTTGAGCATGGAACCCATGTTCACGAGATTTCCTGCCATCCTCGCCTCCGTCGTGTCCCGTCCCGGGCCGGACAACCGGCGTCAGGATAGGACGGTCAACGGCCCTGCCGCAACCGGGCGACCGGCGAAGCACGGCCCCGCCGCGGGCGGGGCGTCACCCCGCACCACGGAAGTTGGGCCTGAGCCGCCACTGGCCCGAGGCGTGCGGCTGGAGGATGCCCACCAGTTCGCCCGCGTCGTCGCAGGCGGCGAGCGCCGCGACCGGGGCCTTCGGGCCCACGGTCGAGGGCGCGTCGATCAGCCCGCCGCGGATCGCCGCGTCGAGCATCGCGTCGGAGAGCGTGACCCGTGGCAGATGCGGCACGGCGGTCACGGCGGGCAGCAGGGCGGCGGCGGCGGAGTGGGGCGAGACCGCGGCGAGTGGGAGCGAGGCGGCGCGTGTGAAAGGCCCCACCGCCGTGCGCACGAGCCCCGCCATCACGGCCGTCGTCCCGAGAGCCGCCGCCAGGTCGCGGCCGATCGCGCGGATGAAGGTGCCCGTCGAGCAGTCCACGTCGAGTGCCAGCCGGGGCCAGTCGTAGCCCGTGATCTCGAGCTCGTCGATCCGGACCGGCTTGGCCGCGATCTCCAGCTCCCGCCCCTTGCGGGCTAGCCGGTAGGCCCGCTGACCCCCCACGTGCACGGCGGAATAGTCGCACGGCCGCTGCAGGATCTCGCCCCGGAAGCCGTCCAACGCCGCCTCGATCTCCGCGGGGGGCGGCCGCCGCGGCTCGGCTTCTTCCACGACCGGCGTTTCGAGGTCGTCCGACGGGCTCGAGCGGCCCAGGAGAAACACCGCCTGGTATCGCTTCGCCTGCTGGTGGAGGTAGTCAACGAGCTTCGTCGCGTGGCCCACGCAGACCACGACGACGCCCTCCGCGAGCGGGTCGAGCGTGCCCGCATGGCCGACGGCCTTCATCGCCAGGCCGCGGGCCACCGCGTCGACCACCTGCCGCGACGTGGCCCCCGCGGGCTTGTCAACCGGGATCACACCCGTGAATGGGAAACGCATAAAGCTCCGCCACCTCGGAGGGTGTCTTGCCGGCCAGGCGCACCCGCGCCCGCAGCGCCGCCGGATCGTCCACGGCCCCGGCCACGAGCCGGTCGAACTTGAGGTCCACGACCGCGGCCGTCCGCGCCGCGTCCGCCCGCGCATGCCCCAGCGGATGCCTCACCAGACCGCCGTCGAGCATGCCCAGCGACTCGTGCTCGATCACCACCCGCGTGGGGATGCCGTCGGGATAGAGACCGTCGTACTCGGCGCCGCCGTGCTCGATCGCGATCCGCTCGATCAGCCGGGCAGCCGCGGGATCGCGGATCGCCGCGTCCGAATAGTCGCCGGGCAGCAGCATCAGGGCCTCCCAGCCCGGGGGCCCGACGGCGGCGGCCGCCTCGGCCTTGAGCAGCGTGCGGGCCAGGATGTAGGGCAGCGAGTGGTCGGCCGACTGTCGCGTGGCGGGCGTCCGCTTGGCGGGGTCGGCGATGATCGAGTAGGCCGGCTCGTAGATCACCACCCGGATCCGCCGAATTCCGGCCAGTTCGGCCGCCAGCGTTGGATGCCGCGCGAACAGATCGACGAGCGATTGCAGGGCACCGGCCGACTGGTGCTCGTAGAGCCCGAGCTTGAAATGCATCGCGTGAATCGCGAACGCATCCCCGGCGAGGCCGAGTTCGAGATCGAAGGGGCTGCTGTCGGCCGCGGTCGGCTGATTGAGCCGGTAGATCGCCAGGGGATTGCGAAACACGTCCTGCGGGCCGATGAATCCCGCCAGCGCCCGCCGCCCGCACAGCACCGCCGCCTCCGCCGCGAGCGCCGCCGACGCGCCCTTGCTGTCGGAAAGCTGGTGGCCGGCGCGGATCGCCCGAAACGGCACGTAGTGGGCCACGGCCATCCCGATCGCCGACTCGATCTGGTGCTCGTCGCCCCCGAGCGCCGCGGTGAACGCGGCGGCCGACGCGACCGTGCCGTGGTGCACGTGGTCGATCGCGTACTTCCGCAGGGGAAAGACCTCGGCCAGCCGTCCCCGGATCTCGTCGATCAGAAGCATCACGCGAAGCGTCGCATCCCCGTCGAGCCCGGCTTCCGTCGCCGCGGCGATCGCCACCGGGTAGTAATCGTTGTGCCCGAACTCGCCGGCCGTGCGACCCCGGGCCGCATCGTGGCCGAAGTTGGTGCCGTTGGAGTCCCACTCGCGGACGGCCGAAGCATTGGCGGCGACGGCCCGCTCGGCCAGGCAGCGGCGGCGCGACCCGAAGCAGACGGCGCCGTGGGTGCGGGCGGCCGGCGTGGTGGCGAGCGCTTCGCGGCGGAGCACGGTCGGCGCGTTGGCTTCGTCGGCGAGCGCGGAGACGCCGCAGCCGACGCTGTCCAGATGGAACCGCTCGAGCCGTTCGAGCGTGGCCGGCCCGATCGGCCGCGGGTCGCGACGCAGGAAGTCGATCGCGTAGGCGGCCAGGCCGCGGGCCTGGTTGGTCGCGGCGGGAAGCAGCCTTGTGCCAGGGCCGGGGGTCGTCTCGAAACTGTTCATGCAGGCCGGGGAAACTCGCGGGGGGCAGGAGTCGAGCGCCGGATGCTCGAGCCTCCGGTCGCGAACCGCACCGGATAGACTATCCGGCATGGATCCAACCCGCCTGGGACCGTACACGATCCGCGGCCGACTCGGTCGCGGAGGCATGGGAACCGTGTTCGAGGCCGTCGACGAGGCGGGCGCGGGCGTGGCCGTGAAGACGCTCTCGGCCCACCTCGGCGACGACTCCGGACTGAGGGCCAGGTTTGCGGCAGAGATCGAGGCGCTCAAGGCGCTGCGTCATCCCGGGATCGTGCAGCTGTTGGCCTTCGGCGAGGAGGAGGGGCGGCCGTTCTTCGCGATGGAGCTCGTCCGCGGCCGGAGCCTGGAGGAGATCCTCCGTTCGGGTCGGCGATTCGACTGGCGGGAAACGGCCACGATCGCGGCAGACGTCACCCGGGCGCTCAAGTCGGCTCACGACCAAGGAATCGTGCACCGCGACCTCAAGCCGGCCAACCTGCTCTTTCCCGACGATCCCGGCCTCGAGCAGCGGGTCAAGCTCGCCGACTTCGGCATCGCCCGGCTGTTTGGAGACACCGCCCGGACGCAGGCCGGCACCGTCGTCGGCACGGCCGAATACATGGCGCCCGAGCAGGCCGCCGGGGCGGCGGTTGACGCGAGGGTCGATCTCTATGCTCTCGGCCTCGTGATGTTCGCAATGCTCACCGGGAGGCCTCCGTTTCGCGGGGGCGACGTGACGGAGGTGCTGCGGCGGCAGCGCAAGGAGCAGCCGCCCCGGGTGTCGGCGATCGTGCCGGGGGTGCCCGAGGCGGTCGACGACCTCGTGGCGAGGCTGTTGGCGAAGGATCCGGCGGACCGTCCCCCGAACGCCCTGGCCGTGGGGCGCAGTCTGGCGGCTCTCGATCAGGCCGACGCCACCGCCCCCCATCCTCGCGGCGTGGAGCCCACGTTGCCGATCGCCGCCTCAGCCGGCGGTGGCATCGACCTGCTCGCGGCCACCCAGGTCACCGCCGGTGTGGCCCGCGGCACAATCGGCTCGCCCGAGCCGGGCCCGACGCAGCCGGTCGCCGCCCCCACCGGCCGCGACGGCCGCTCGCTCGCCCACCGGGCCACCCGGCCCAACCGCGGCCTCGAGCCCGCGGCGACTCCGCCGGCCAACCGCTTCACCACGGTCGAGGAGCTCGACCGCGTCGCCAAGGCCGAGGCTGCGAGGGTCACCCGACGTGACCGGTGGATCCGAATCACGGCCGCGGGTGGTCTCGTCGCCGCGGTGCTCGCCGGGGGATACGTGATCCTCCAACCCCTTTCAGCTGACCAGCTCCACGACCGGATCCGCGGCATCGCCGACGCCCCCGCCGGCGACCTCCGCGACGCCCGCCCGTCGATCGAGCTCTTCCTGACGCGCTTCCCCGCGGACCCGCGGGCCGACGCGATCCGCAGCCTCGGGCGCGAACTCGAGCTCGACGCCCTGGAACGACGGGTCCGGCGCCGCCCGCGGAGCGACGCCGTGCTGCCGCCCATCGAGCGCGACTACCGCTCCGCGGTCGCCCGCGAGTCCGACAGCCCGCTGGCCTGCCTCGCGGCACTGGAGGCGATCCTCGCGCTGCATGGGAACGACCCGCAGCAGGCCGGCGTGGATCTCCCGCTCTGGCTCGATCTCGTGCGGCGGCAGATCGAGCGGGTCGCCCCGCTCGCCGCCCGCGAGCGCACCGAGGATCTCGCGCGGGTGGCGGCCACGCTGACAGAGGCCCGGGCGCTCCAGGCGCAGGCCGCCGCGGCGTTGGAGGCGGATCGCCCCGAACTCCTCGAGCGCCGCCGCGCGCTGCTCGCCGGGCTCGTCGAGATCTACGGGACGCGGCCGCATGCCGCGGAGGCCGTGGCCGAGGCCCGGAGCCTGCTCGAAGGCCACGACTGAACCGCCCCAGCCCCGGGAACACGGAACCGCCCCTCATGCCCTCCCACCCGCCCGCCGCCACCGCCGCCCGCCGCAGCGCCAGTCAGTCCGCTTTCGCGCGGGCGCGGCGG
>Ga0214921_10006744_pt1 | contig 15554 bp, 16 predicted proteins | sample LL1505_MetaG_FD_177992 | JGI IMG/M metagenome (GOLD analysis project Ga0214921, IMG submission 177992) | Freshwater microbial communities from Lake Lanier, Atlanta, Georgia, United States - LL-1505 | ecosystem: Environmental > Aquatic > Freshwater > Lake | place: USA: Georgia | collected...
CGGCAAAGGACTCCCCCTGCTCCCCCAAGGCGCGAATCTCATCCATTTTCGCCTGCGGCGATATTTTAGCGGCAGACTGAAACCAATCCTCAAGGGCTTTTCGCTCGATCTCATCTGCTTGGGTCGCTTGATGGGAAAGCTTATCCCATTCAGCGATCGTGGACGCCATTACTTCAACCCGATCGGGGAAAAGTTTTTGTGCTTGTATCAACACAGCCAAGGCCCGCTGAGCATCGCTTTGGAGGTAAGTATTTCCAGCTTGGGGGATTTTTGGCAATACCGCGAGGACTTGTTCTATTGGTAAAACAAGAAGACCACCTTCATCTCTTTCTAATTCAATTAGACCGCCTTTGATTTTGCCTTTGCGCACAGCCTTTTCGACTGTTAGGCCATTACTTTCCTTGATCAAGGCCGTCTTTAGAAAGGGCGACTCCAAATCCATCGGGGCCTCAGCCCATAAACCGGTAGAAAAAAGTCCAAGACAGAGGAACAACCCCAAACGCATACTTGAGAATTAATGGATTAATTTACTTCTGGCAAACTAATCCTCGTCTCCAAGAATCTCCACTGGGCACTCAGGTAAAATCTTTAAAAAGCTCTTCCCGTAGGTTCGACTCAATATCCTCCCATCCAATACCGCAATCTGACCCCGATCTTCTCGGCTCCGAATCAATCTCCCTACCCCCTGCCGAAACTTCAAAATCGCCTCAGGCAACTGCAACTCCCGAAAAGGCTCCCCTCCCTTCTCCTTAATCCTTTCACATCTCGCCTCGAACAAAGGCTCATCCGGAACCGAAAACGGCAACCTCGTCAAAATCACATTCGACAGCGCCTCTCCAGGCACATCTACCCCCTGCCAAAAGCTGTCCGTTCCAAATAACACACTATCTCGATCCTCCTTAAACTCCTTCAAGAGGCGAGTTCTCGAATTTCCCTTATCCTGCACCAGCAATCGAATCCCCTGCTCCTCAAACCAGCCAGCCATTCCATCCGCCGTCTTCCGCAACATCGCCCGACTCGTAAACAGCACAAACGCCTTCCCCTTGGTCATTCCCACAAACCGCTGAATCCAGCCCTCCAACGCCTCCTGAAATCTCTGACCTTCGGAAGGTTCCGGCATCCCCTTAGGAAGATATACCCGCATCTGACTCTCATAATCAAAGGGCGAATCCACCAAAAGTGTTTCCGCCTCTTGCGCCCCCACTCGTTTTGCAAAAAACTCCAACCCCCTTCCCACATCCAACGTCGCACTCGTCATGATCGTGGTACAATCAGGCCGAAAAACCAGCTCTTCCAATCTTTCCGCTACCTCCACAGGGGAGGCGTGGAAGCTCATCTCTCCCCGATGCGCTCTGCCCTCCTCAGGTAGCCTCCTTTCCACCCAGTATGCATGCCCTTCCCGACTCATTTTCAAAAACTCCCCCAAGCCACAGGCACTCGCTTCCAACCTTCTCGCATGATCCTTCAACTCATTCCTCTCCTCTCCATCTCCCGCATCCTCCGCCAACTTCAGCAACTGAGCCCGCACATCCATCAAGCGTGGCCCCAACTCGCTCTTTACCCCTAGCGGTTGCCTGACCCGTTTCTGGCCCGACGCCCCCAGACCCGCACTTTCCAAAATCTCTTCAAACGACCCCTCTAAAATCCCCAGCACTCCCAACGTGGATTTCACTGCATTTCTATCACCGATCCTCATCAAAACTCCCTTCTTCGTACGCGGATGAACCAACCGCTGCAAAAGAAACCGTAACGATCCTAACCTCACCTCCAATCCCAACGCCTTCGCCGCTACGTCCTCCACTTCATGAGCCTCGTCCAAAACTAGGAAATCGTTCGGGAAAAGATATCCCTCGCTCGGACCCTCCTCACTCTCCTCCGCGCCCGCCAGTAGTCCAAAAAGCAGCGCATGATTCAAAATCACCACGTTCGCATCCTGCACCTTCGTCCTCGCCATCTGGTAAAAACATCCTGTTGGCCCCCCACAATGCCTTGGAGTACAGGCGAACGCCTCGCTGCACACTTGCGCCCATACCGCCGCATCGACCTGAAAATCGATATCTGAAAGAGTTCCATCCTTTGTTTTTCCTGCCCACTCCACCAAGCCCCTTAACTGCTCCGCCTGCCCAGTGGCAAAAAGATCACCTTGATGCTGCTGCGCTTTTTTCAACCGATGCGGACAAAGGTAGTTCTGCCTCCCCTTGAGAAGAGCCGCCGTAAATTCAAACGGCACCAGCGACTGAACAATCGGCACATCCTTCCCGAACAGCTGCTCCTGCAGATGAATCGTATAGGTACTAATGATCGCCTTTTTTCCCAATTCCTGAGCCGCATAAGCCGCCGGCACCAGATAGGCCAAGCTCTTGCCTGTCCCCGTCCCAGCCTCTACCACAAGATGCTTCCGATCCTCGATAATCTCCGCCACCCGCTCAGCCATTCGGGCCTGCCCAGGCCTCGACTCATATCCCTTCGCCTTTCCCAACTTTCCCCCATCAGAAAAGAACTCCCCCATCCGAAAGGCCAAGTTTCCAAGCGGATCCCGGCTCATCGATTCCCTCCGCGGAGCTTGGATTTATCGGCCAGCAGGAACATCATCCTTTAGGTATGGAAGCTCTGGAGTCACTTTGCGAGTCCTGCCTCCAAGCAGGGGCAAGCGACCTTTTTCTACGCGAAGGGGCCACTCCTTTCATCCGCCTGGGCGATCAACTTGTTGGAATCGAAACGGAAGCCACCACCGAAGAACTTTTCAACTATCTCTGGTCAGTCTGTGGAGCCAAGCCCGAGGCCTCGGATCACGATGCCAGCTTCGTCACGCGTTCTGGACTCCGCTTTCGCGTCAACCTGCACCGCCAACTCGGAGTACGCGGAGCCGTTCTCCGTAATATCAAAACCAACATTCCCTCCATGGAAGAGCTAGGCCTTCCCGTTGCACTTCTTCAGAAATGGTTTTCCCGCCCTTCGGGTCTCATCCTAGTCACTGGCTCCACAGGAACGGGAAAATCCACCACGATGGCCGCGGGTTTGGAGTGGCTCAACCAAACCACTACGCGCCACATCATCACGATCGAAGATCCAGTCGAATATCTCTTTCAGGAAAATCTCTGCCGCTTTACGCAGCGAGAAGTAGGAGTCGATACCCCCACATTTGCTGAAGGACTACGACGCGCACTGCGACAAAGCCCAGATATCATTCTCCTGGGAGAGATTCGGGATGCGGTTTCCGCCAGTACCGCCCTCCAAGCGGCTGAAACTGGTCATCTCGTTCTTGCCTCCTTACACAGCAGCAGCGCTGCCGAAGCCGTCGAACGCCTCCACCGGATTTTCAGTCCCGAAGAGCGCGAGGACGCCTCAGCCCTTCTCGCCGCCCAGCTTGTCGGCGTCTTCACCCAACAGCTTCTTCCGGGATTAAACAAAAAGCTCTTTCTCGTCGGAGAGCACTTCGAGAACCAAGCGGCCACACGCCAGTGGATTCGCAAAGGCGGAGGTACTGAACTGGTCGACTTCATGCAAAACTCCCAATCTCCAGAAAACCGATCAATGACCACCTCTCTTGTCCAATCCTACCGTGATGGAAATGTTTCCCATGAAGCAGCCCTTGCCGCCGCACCTGTGGTTGATGAATTCCGAAGGGCCTCGATGGGCATATCCAGCCAAGCTTTACAAAGTGGACAATCCCACTCATGAGCGAACTCAATATCCTCCAACTGCTCACTGAAGCCAGCCAACGCGGGGCTTCCGATCTTCACTTTACCGTCGGGCAACCTCCCGCCTGCCGTGTCGAAGGGGTCCTTCAACCCCTCCCCTATCCCCCCATGACTTCCCAACTGTGCCGTGAACTCACCTTCAGCGTTCTCACCGAAACCCAACGGGCAAAACTAGAGTCTGAGCTAGATCTCGACTTCTCGATGGATGTAGCCGGGATTGGACGCCTACGTGGAAACGCCCACTTTGCGCGTGGCACGGTCGAGGCCGCCTTTCGTTTCATCAATCGCAAGAACCCATCCCTAGAAGAGCTAGGCCTTCCTCCTATCGTTAAAAAACTCTGTTCCACCGACGAAGGCCTAATTTTGATCACGGGTGCCACCGGCTCTGGAAAGTCCACCACTATGGCCGCCATGATCGAAGAGATCTCTCGGACCCGTTCCGGTGTTATTGTGGTTCTGGAGGATCCCATCGAATACGTTTTTCCTCCCGCTCTTTCATTGATTAAACAACGAGAAATCGGTCGGGACACCCAATCCTTTCCCGCAGGCCTTCGCCACGCTCTACGACAAGACCCCGACGTCATTGCCGTCACCGAACTCCGGGACCAAGAATCGGTCCAAGTCGCACTCCAAGCGGCTGAAACAGGTCACCTTGTTCTTGCCACCTTTCACGCCTCCGACCCGGTGAAGGCTCTTGACCGAATCCTTGAAATGTTTGGTTCGGAAATGCTTCCCCAGATCCGCGCTCAACTGGGTAATGGTCTCAAGGCCGTCATCTCACAGCGTCTACTACCCAAGGCAGATGGCCAAGGCCGTGTTCTTGCTACTGAGGTTCTAACCGCCAGCCCAGCCGTCTCCGCTTGCCTACGGACCGGCCGGATGGAACAGATTGTGGGCATTATGGAAATCGGAGGACGGGACGGAATGCGCACCATTGATTCCAGCCTTGATACTCTTGTTGAAGCAGGCCTGATTACCTCCGAAGAAGCGGTGCAAAATGCTCGCGACCCGACTCGTGTTGCCTTGGCGAAAGCCAAGAAAAAAGGCCTCTTCGGCTAACTCTCGACACAACTCCAAAACATTCCGCATGGCCCCGTGCAAAGCAGGGGCATCTTGGCATCGCTATCTACAGGCTTTTCCCCTGCCCACAGGATAGTCTTTAGACATCGTTTCTTGCAATTTTCCTCGATCACCCTTCGAGGCATATCTCCTGTTTGCGATACTTTGTTCCGAACCCGCTCCGTCTGCTTTGCCAAGGCCACGTCCCATGTTTGAAACTTCAGTCTCCCATCCCCCCAAGCCTCAGCAGTCCCCCATAAACCCGGATAAATGACCTCCATCGCCTCGCGAAACTCCGTCACGCTGTTGGCGTCATACTGCCAACCCGAAACTAGATTCCCTTCACTCCGAAGGGGTCGGTACTTTCCCTGCCCATCCCAACGCACCACCTCCTCCAAATCATCCAGCGTCGCTACGCTGCGCAACTGCCCAACCGCATCCTGATCCTGAATATGCCTGACCTCCCAACCCTTCCCTTTCTTAATCCAACACACTTGCCCCATTTCGCCTGCTTCATACATCGTCTCCATGACTATTTACTTTCAAGCCTTGGCTACTGCCAATTCGATAATCATTTCTTCCACCTCTTCCGGCCTTCCCAAGGGCTCGCCATAACCCACTTCACCCTTTTCAGATTCATACCAACCCTCCACCGACCCCGATATCCCCAAAAGCTCCGGGACATCCTCCGAACCATGTAATCCCCCCGCCAAAAAATGGGGCAACACAACTACTGGTCCCTTCTGAATGAGAACTCTCCAGTCCGCAATCTTTGGTTCCTCCTCCAGAAATACAGCCCGCGCCGTCCGATAACCGTCTTTCGCCAGCTGTTCTGCCAAACCAACCGCTGCTCCGCGTGAACCGGTATGCAGTGGTGTTCCATGACTTGCGACCAACAGGCTCACTTGATTGGGTTTCCAATTCTTCACCGCCAATAAACGTTCGGCCCGCTTTTGAAAATGACCAAGAATCTCAGGCCTCGATCCAATCGGTTCCGTCACCCGACACTCCATTCCCGCTGTCTCCGCAAATTCACGCTGTAGAATCTTTGTGGTGAAATAACCGTTCGCCAGAAACCAGGGCACCACCACCAACTTTTTTGTTTTCAACCCTTGGATTGCATCTGCATAGGAGGGTTGCTCTTTCCAAAAAGCCGACCGGACCTCGCCGAAAATCCCCCTCTCTCTGATTCGATGTGCCGTCTCCCTAGTAAAGCGACTAGAGTCAGCATTTTTGGTGGAGCCATGACCTGCAAGGATCAACGCTGTTTCTTTAAGCATCTAAGCCTCCAAAGCTCAGCGAGCTTGTCGAGACTGAGCGAAGGAGGGTGGAGCCATGCACTGCCAGAATGAGAGCTGTATCCTTGATATGCATGAGGGGATCCTACTCCTTCAGAATCAAACCGCACAACAAGGCGGTGAGAGCGCTAGCGGTTGGCTTTAACCGGCATTCCCTGGTTGGCAGGGCCGCCGGAGGGATTCGGGAAAAGAGGGGCAGGCTCCACGATCCGCGAACTGTCCGGTCGGGCGGAAACCGTAATAGTAAAAATCTGCTCTTTCCCATCCCGCTTCACTTTAACAGGAACCTTTCCACCAACTTCTGAGAAAAATGCCGCGTCCAAAATGTCGGAGGGCTCCCGGACTGACCGACCCCCAATCGAAATCACCTCATCGCCCATCTTCAACCCGCTCTTCTCCGCCGGTGTTCCCTTATAAAGACGATCCACAAATACAGGGGCACCCCGCTCCGGCCGGCTTCGATCCGGCATCACACCCACCCCCATCCAACCGTGCCGTGGCTCACCGTACTTCTGAATATCCGAGGCCACTTTCGCTGCGGCTTCAATCGGTAAAGCATAACACGCTTTCCCCTCATCAATCTCCAACATCAGCACTCCGACAACTTTCCCTTGGCTGTCGAGTAACGGACCACCGATCTGACCCGGCTTGATCGGTAGGTTTGCCCTAAGGTGAGTCGTCGCAAAAAACCGCGTGAGATACTTCACATCAAACCCCGCCACAAATCCAAATGTCGGCTCTGCTTTCAGATCATAAGGAAAAGCAACACTCACCACTGCCGATGCAGGGCGTAGTCGCATTCCTTCCCCAAACGCTAGATGCGGGGTCTGGGTTGCCTGAATCTTCAACACCGCCACTCCGCTTCGGGGATCCCGACCCACAACTTTGGCAGAAAAAGTCCGTCCATTGACCTCAACCGAAACCGAGTCCGCCTGCCCCACCACCGCATAGGCCGTTAAAATTGTGCCCTGCCCGTCGATAAAAAATCCTGTTCCAGCCAACTGCTCCGCTCCATCCGTTGCTCGTAAACGTACCACCGTGGGTGCCGCCTGCTCATACACTCCACTGACCTCTGCCGCAATTTGATCAAAAACTCCACTTCCTGAGGGCATCGGTGGGTTCGGTGTAGAGGGAGTGAGAGCTGCAGAGGCAGGAATCGAACGCTCAGTACTGGCAAGAGCTAAAGTCTGGCTTGGATGATGGGCCAAATAGTAAAACCGACCGCCAATCAACCCCGCCACACCAAGGAGGATGACTAGAAGGGAAAGAAAAAGGTATTTAAAACGCGAGACGGGAATCATAAGCCACTGCACCGTGCCCATTCACATACAAGGGCCGAAGCTGAGTCCCTTCCCCGCCCGCGGCTGTATCGATCAGCTCAGGCTGAATTTGCAGGGAATCCTCCGTGGAATTCGCTGCCACAATGATTCCTTTTGCGTGCGCGACTTTTCCGTCCGCCAAGGGTGCAAACCCAGGCGCTACGGGCCCAAGGAAAAAAGCAATTCCCGCAACCAAACACGCAGCGGACGCCGCAACCGTGGCTAAACGAGGGACACCTGCCACCCAAGGCTCCATTAAAATGTCTACCACTTTGGAATACCAAGGCTCTTCACGCAAAATTTCCTGCCTTTGATACTGGTGAAACGCATCCACAAAACGATCAAAGTACTCCTGCCCTGGAGTCTCCAACCTTTTTAAACGAAGTAGCTTTTGTAACTCTGAAAAATCTTCTTTTTGGTTCATGAATTGAGCCTTTATTTTCTACCTTCGGAGGTAAATGCCAAGCGATTTCTGAAGCTGTTTGTGTGCATAATGGAGCCTTGAACGAACCGTTCCTTCGGTCGTTCCCATGATCTTTCCGATCTCAGCATGTGCAAGTCCTTGTATATCATATAGGGTTACCACTGTTCTATGTTCTTTCGACAGGCAAAGCATCGATTCGTTCAATTTATTTTGTAACTCATTGAGCATAGATGACTTAACTGGGTTGTTTCTCTGGATAGGATCGGGCATGTCGTACTTGGGAAGCCCATCCTCATCGATCTCATTCAAGCTCATCGCCCCCTGCCTTCTTTTCCTCTTCTCTAAAAAGTTGAACGTCCGGTTAATCGCAATCCGATAGATCCATGTGTAAAAGGAGGACTGCCCCCGAAACGTGGGTAAGCTTCGGTACGCCTTGTCAAAAACCTCCATCAACATGTCATTCGTATCCTCATGATTCGACGTCAAATGGTAGATCACGCCATACAAGCGGGACTGGAAACGGCGGATCAACTCATCGTAAGAAGCCAAATTACCCTTTACGGTTTCCGCAACCAACTCCTCGTCAGTCGGCCCGTTCTCTAAATCTAAATCCTTGGTAGCGTCCGCCGACATTATCTGGATTCTATCTCCACCCCCCCGAACTCGAAAAGGTCAATCCGCCCTATCCAAGTCATCTATCCCCTCTACTCGTCGCTGGCTGTTTTCAAATACGCCTGCAAGCGATCCGTCATACTCGTCAACTTCTTTGCTTCCCCACCGTCTCCCAAAACTTTCAAATCCCCCTTCGCCCTTTCCAAAAGCTCCACCGCTTTTCGTAACGCAAACTTTAATCCCCCTGCCTCTCGCACCTTGTCCGATACCCCCTCAACCCCACCCTCTCCCACCAGTTGGGTCCGTAATCTCTCCGACTCCTCCTTCGGAAGAGTCTGAAGTGCATGCAGCACTGGCAAGGTCCACTTCCCTTTTCGTAAATCGGTTCCTAATGTCTTGCCACTCTCCTCATCCGTTCCAAATAAATCCAGACAATCATCATAAATCTGATAGGCCACCCCCAACTGCTGACCGAAAGAGCGCGCCGCCTCCCGTTTCACCTCTGCCGATCCGTACACCAGAAAGGGCGCCTCTGCCGCTACCCGAAATAACGCGCCTGTTTTGAGTCCCACCACATGCAAATAATCGGACGTCGACATCATTAAATCAAAACGTCTCTGAGTTTGTAAAATTTCACCTTCACAAAGGTTTCTCGAAGCCTCAGCAATTTTCCTAGCCACCTCCGCATTCTCCAACTTCGTCGCTAGCTGTAATCCGTGCGCAAAAAGCGCATCCCCCAGCAAAACCGACAGCTCCACCCCCCACTTGGCATTGCACGTCGCTCTAGCCCTACGCAAATCAGCCCGATCCAATACATCGTCGTGAATCAACGAAGCCACATGCACCAACTCCACAATCACCGCCAAATCCAGAATCGCCTCACTCCACCCCCCCGCCACCTTGCCAGCTAATAGCACCAGCGCTGGCCTCAACCTTTTTCCCCCGCCCTCCAACGCATATCGCACATACGCCTCCGCCCCAGGATCAAACAAAGAGGCCTGATGCAAAATTCTCCTCTCCACCTCCTTTAACTCACTCTCTAACTCAAGATCCGCACCCAGAAAATCTGGCTTTGCCCTCAACCCATATTTTTTCTGAAAAACTTGCATCTACAAAACCTAGAAAAGAGATCGTTGAAGTCAAATAGCCATGGGCATCCAGCCTTTCTTAATTTACCCCTTTCCCTTACTCTCCGCCCCATGCCACTGGCCTTCGTCGCCCTACTCCTCGCCATCTCCCTTACCTCCTGCTCTCGTCCCGATGGTCGCCTCGCCGAACGTGCCCACCAACTCCTCGACGAGGGCAAACTCCAACAAGCCCAACAGTCTCTCCAAGATGGATTTCGCCAATTCCCCCAAAGTGTCGCCCTACGCCAAGAAAGACTTCACCTCAACCTCCTCGCGGGCCAACCCGAACTGGCTGCGGCCGAGGCCCACCAAATTTTACAAACCCAACCCTCGGCCCAACCCTACCGCCTCCCCCTTCGCGATCCCTCCCCCGCCATCCGCTCCCTCGCCATCCGCGCCTTCGCCCTCGATCCACCCCCACGCCCCTCTCCCCTCAGTACCCTACGCAACGCCCTCCGCGATTCCGACCCCACCGTCCGCCGCGAGGCGATCGAGGCAACCCGGATTCTCTCCGCCACCGATGCCTCCCCCCTTCTTCGCCAAGCCACCCAAGACCCCGATTGGCTCACCCGCGCCTCCGCAGCACGCCTCCTTGGCAATCGAGCCGACCCCACAGCCATTCCTACTCTCTTCTCCATGCTAAATGACAAAGACTCCTATGTTCGCCGCTTTGCTCGTCGCTCTCTCCTTGAACTTGCCACCCTGTCGAAACCCGATGCCTATCTCCCCGCACTCCAATCAAAAGACCGCACCACTCAAGTCGTCGCCGCACTTGCCCTGGCCCGACTCAACGATGGGCGTGGACTCAATATTCTTTTAGAAGAAATCGCAAACCCACTCGGGATCGAACGAACCGAGGGCGTAAAATCAGCAGTTCGTATTCAAGATCCCCGAGTCCTCCCCGCAGTGCGCACCGCCACGTCCGATCAGGATTCCCAAGTCCGTATGGTTGCTCTGATTGCTCTGGGCCTTCTCCATGATCAAGAATCATCCCCGCGAATGAAACAGATCAGCAACGACCCGTCTGCTCCTCAAGAAGTTCGCCTAGCCGCAGGAAAAGCACTCGACCTCCTCTCCCAACCCACTCCCCAACCCAGCCTAAAGTAAATCCAGTCCGCCTGTCCTTACCGACCCAGTTCCTCCTGCTCAAACACAATCAGATCATCCAGCGCTCGGGCAAAATCTTCCATCCCCGTTGCCGGCATGATGATTCGATCCCGCCGACCCCCGACATCCTCGGTGATCCGTAAAAAGCGACCCCGATCATTTTCTTTCAAATCCAGAAAGAAAGTTTTCCTCTCAATCTGCACTTTTTCCGATCTCAATGTCCGCTCTTCTCCTCTTTGTTCCATAATCCATTTCCCCCTTTGAAAAGAAAACCCTACGCCTCGCCCTTGTAACCGTCAATCCGCCCCTCCGTCACAACAAAAGAAAATTTGCCAAGAGATCCTTCCCCTCCTTGCTCAAAATCGATTCAGGATGAAACTGGACCCCGTGGACTGGGTATTCCTTGTGCCGTAATCCCATAATCTCCCCCTCGGCTGTCTCCGCACTCACCTCCAAACAGCTCGGCACCGACTCCTTCTCGACAATCAGTGAATGATACCGCGTCGCCTCGAAAGGATTTGGCAATTTGGCAAACACTCCCTTTCCATCATGCTGAATCGGGGATGTTTTCCCGTGCATCAAACGCCCCGCCCGCACCACCTTTCCCCCATACACCTCTCCAATACACTGATGCCCTAAACACACCCCCAAAAGCGGAACCCTCGAGCCCAGACGGCGAATCAACTCCATCGAAATTCCCGCATCCTGCGGCCTGCCTGGCCCTGGAGAGATCACAATCCTTTTCGGCTTCAGCTTTTCCACCTCTTCCGGTGTGATCGCGTCATTCCGCTTCACCTGTGGATCCGCCCCTAACTCCCCGAAGTACTGCACCAAATTATAGGTAAACGAATCGTAGTTATCGATGACCAGTAACATAACAAAACCCTACGCCAAGGTCCTCGCCGCCGCCACCGCCGCCAATCCTGCCTTCGCCTTGTTCACGCTTTCCTGATATTCCCCCTCGGGGGTCGAGTCCGCTACCAGCCCACCTCCCGCTTGAACATGTGCTTTGCCACCCTTCAGCAGGATCGTCCGAATCGAAATACAAGAATCCAGATTTCCATCAAAAGAAAAGTACCCTGCCGCACCCGCATACGCCCCTCGCCGCGTCGGCTCACTCTCCGCCAAAATCTGTAAGGCTCGTACCTTGGGAGAGCCACTCACCGTTCCAGCAGGAAACGTCGCCCGCATCACCTGGAAAGCATCCTGCCCCGGTTGAAGCTGCCCTGTCACCCGCGACACCAAATGCATCACATGCGAAAATCTTTCCACCTCCATCAGCTCCACCACTTTCACACTTTGATATTCACACACTCGACCCAAATCGTTCCGAGCCAGATCCACCAACATAATGTGCTCCGCCCTCTCTTTGGGATCCGCCTTCATCTCTTTCTCATGTTGCACATCCTCCTCTGGGGTCGCCCCGCGTGGTTTCGTACCCGCAATGGGCCGGATCTCCACTTTTCCATTCTCACAACGCACATGGGTTTCGGGCGATGATCCCACCAACGCTAACCCCGCCATCTCCAGACAAAACATGTAGGGCGAGGGATTGATCGCTCTCAATGCACGATATAAATCGATCGGCCTCCCATGAAACGGAACGGTAAACCTCTGGGAGGGTACCACCTGAAAAATATCTCCTGCCCGAATATGCTCCTGCATCCCCTCAGCCATTTTCAAATACTCCGACTTCAGCATGTTCGGAGTCGCCCCCAGCAAAAGATCCCCCTCAGGCCTCTTCGGAATCTCCGCACTCAATTTTCCCGCCGGTTGAGCCAATCGCTTCGCCATCGCCTCTAATCTGGCTATTCCCTTTTGGTAATCCGCTTTAGGATCCTTGCCCGTTTTCACCTGCACCACCAAGCGCCTGCTCTTTTTTTCGTGATCAAAAATGACAAACTCCTCCACCAATGCAAAGCAGGCATCCGGCACCCCTAAATCATCCCGCTTTGCCATCCCCACACTCGTCTCGAAATAACGAACCGCTTCAAAAGCTAAAAATCCCACTGCTCCACCCGCAAAGGGAGGCGGATCTCCCGGCCACGCCGCCACAGGCTGAATTCCTCGCAGCATTTCTTGTACTTCATCCAAAGGGTCAGGATTTTCAGGTGCCTTTTCCTGCACCTCACCGCTCAATGTCGTTAATCTCACCCGCCCTGCACGAAACTCCATCACCGCCGTGGGCCTCGACCCCACAAACGAATATCTACCCAATCTTCCCCCCGTCTCCGCACTCTCCAACAAGAAAGCCGCCCCTCCTGGCTGCCCCGAAAGCTTAATGTAAGCCGATACTGGTGTCTCCGCATCCGCAGGAAACTCTCTGCCAATCGGAATCAGGTTGCCCTGCTTCGCTAACTCCAGAAACTTCGACTCCTCAGGAAAAATCATAGATCCTTCGGAGGTCTTACGGCGATCCCCCGCCCCTGCAAATACCTTTTTACCTCAGGAACTGTCAGCTCCCCGAAGTGGAACAAACTGGCCGCTAAAGACGCATCTGCACCTCCTGCTTCACCTAAAACCTCCGCAAAGTGCTCTTTCGTGCCCGCTCCTCCACTGGCAATCACAGGCACCGAAACCCTGCGACTCACCATCTTCGTCAGCTCCAAATCATATCCCCCCTTCATTCCATCCCGATCCATACTCGTTAGTAAAATCTCTCCCGCCCCAAGTCTTACCCCCTCCTCAATCCACTCCCCCACATCCCTCCCCGTCGGCCGACGACCCCCATGAGTCGTGACCTCCCACCTCCCATCTCCTTTCTTTCGCGCATCCACAGCCAGAACAACACATTGGCAACCAAAAGCTCGAGCCACTTCCGTGATCAACTCAGGCCGCTCCACTGCCGCACTGTTCAAACTCACCTTATCAGCTCCTGCCCGTAAAAGTTCCCGTGCATTCTCCACCGACCTCACCCCTCCCCCCACCGTCAACGGAAGAAAAACCTCCTCCGCAGTTTTCTGCACCGCTTCCAAAAGAATAGGCCGTGAATCTGAAGAGGCAGTGATATCCAAGAAAACTAACTCATCCGCCCCCTGCTCGTGGTACGCCCTGGCACACTCCGCTGGGTCCCCCGCATCTCGGATCGAAACAAACTGAACCCCCTTCACAACCCTACCTCCATCCACATCCAAGCACGGAATAATGCGCTTCGTATTCATCAACCTTGTCAGGCCAGCGGGAAAGAGGGTCTCATGTTGTCGTAGAAGAATATGGATTTTGCCGTAGGATCAGCGAAAATCCGAGTCTTGTTTTACGTAAGCCTCCAAGCACCATGAAGAAACCCGCCCGCGCCAAAAAGAAAACGGCTACCAAGCAGACTCGCGTGCCCAAAAAAGCTTCCTCGCTCCGCGTTAAAAAAATTCTCTCTCGCCCTGCCAAGAAAAAAGCCCCCCTCCCACGTCTTCGAAAGACACCACTCCCCATCTTCCCCTCCAATCATCCCTTCACCCTGCCCTCCTTTTTACCCAAACCACAGGAAACCTATACTCCCCATTTCGAATTCCTCGGCGATCTACCCGAAAGTTACGGAACCCGACGCCTCTTCCTCACCCCCAGAGATCCCCAGACTCTCTTCGCTTACTGGGACTTCACCCGCGAGCAGCTCGAACAGGCCGAAAAAGAAGCCTCTGATGGTCGCCTATACCTCCAAGTCTTCACTCCAGGCAAAGAGCGAGTTCATCAAATTCACATCCACCCGACCACCCGAGAGTGGTTTTTACCCACCCATCGCCCCTCCACACTCTTTCAAGCCGAACTCGGCTACTACTCATCCTCCGGCTCCTTTCACCAACTCGCCCTTTCACAAGAGGTCACCACCCCGCCCGATGCTCCATCCACCAACCAGCAAATTCAGTTTGTCACGATCCCCTTCCACTTCTCTTTTCGGCAACTTTGGGATCTAGTTCGCTCCTTCCTTCGCCCAGGCGAAGCCTTGGCTGAAATCCTCGCCCGATTACAAAGAACCGGACATCCCCTGCCGTTCCCCTACGCCCTGCGCCGCTTGATCTCATCCAACTGCACCAGCAAGATCTTTTCCTACCTCGGCGGAGACCTCGTCCGCCACCAACGATTTGGCTCGTTTGAAATGACAGAAATCCTACGCCGCCAGATCGAAACCTGCCCAAAGCTCGGCTCGAGCCAACTCCACGGAACCTCCCCAGGAAGCCCACCTCGCTCCACGTAATCCACGATCATGTCCCTCGGTTATGTAGCTCCGGTTCTCCACGCCCATCTCCCCTTCGTTCGTCATCCCGAATATGCCGAATTCTTAGAGGAGGATTGGCTGTACGAGGCAATTACGGAAACTTACCTCCCCCTCCTCGACATGATGGAGGGCCTCGTTCGGGACGGAATCTACTTCCGGCTCACAATGTCGATGACCCCACCCCTTTGCGCGATGCTCCGCGATCCACTACTCCAAGATCGTTACGTCCACGGACTTGAGAAACAGATCGAGCTAGCCGGAAAAGAGCTTCACCGAACCCAAAACGATCCCGCCTTTCAACCCCTCGCCCGCTTCTATCACGATCGCCTTCACCAGTGCCGCCACCTTTTCTGTGATCGCTACCATCGCAATCTCATCCAGGCCTTCCGTAAATTTCAAGATGCGGGATTTCTGGAAATCATCACTTGCGGAGCTACCCACGGTTTTCTGCCGCTCATGCGTGAATTCCCGCAAGCCGTCCGTGCTCAGATCCAAGTCGCACGCTCAGATTACCATACCTGCTTTGGCCGAGACCCGCGCGGGATCTGGCTCCCAGAGTGCGCCTACTACCCAGGAGTCGAACATCACCTCCAAGAAGCCGAAATCCGCTGGTTCATCGTGGACGCACATGGAGTCCTCTACGCCGAGCCCCGCCCCGCTTACGGGGTCTTTGCCCCCATCTTCACCCCCGCTGGTCCTG
>Ga0214921_10006746_pt1 | contig 15554 bp, 16 predicted proteins | sample LL1505_MetaG_FD_177992 | JGI IMG/M metagenome (GOLD analysis project Ga0214921, IMG submission 177992) | Freshwater microbial communities from Lake Lanier, Atlanta, Georgia, United States - LL-1505 | ecosystem: Environmental > Aquatic > Freshwater > Lake | place: USA: Georgia | collected...
AATGTGGAGTTCTACGAGCTCAACCCGCCGCGCAACCCGGCCCGTGCGCCCTGGGCCCGGCCGGCGCCCGATGTGCTCAATTATTCCTACCGCGACTACGGCAACCGGGCGGGTTTCTGGCGCATGCTCGAGGCCATGAAGCGTTGCAATGTGCGCGGCAGCGTCTCGCTCAATGTGGCGGTGTGCGAGCACCACCCCGAAGTCATCAAGGCTTGCGCCGACAACGGCTGGGAGTTTTACTCGCACGGCACCTACAACACGCGCTACCTCATGGGCATGACAGAAGCCGAAGAGCGTGCCGTCATCCAAGACTCGATCGACACCATCAAAAAGCACACCGGTCAAAAGCTCGACGGCTGGCTGGCCCCGGCGCTGACCTACACGCCCAACACCATGGACTTGGTGGCCGAGATGGGTCTGACCTACATCTGTGACCTCTTTCATGACGACCAACCCGGTCCGGTCAAGGTCAAGCAAGGCCGGCTGACCAGCGTGCCTTATTCGCTGGAGATGAACGACACCATCGTCTACAACGTCAATCTGGTGCAGCCGCGGCGCTATGCCGACATTCTCAAGCGCCAGTTTGACCGCCTTTATGAAGAGGGCGAGCACTCGGGCACAGTGATGTGCATTCCGCTGCACCCCTACCTGGTGGGACAGCCCTACCGGATGGCCGCATTTGAAGAAGCGCTTTCCTACATCGCCGGCCACGACAAGGTCTGGCTGGCCACCGGCCGCGAGATCGCCCAGCATTTCAATGAGCACTACTTTGATGCTTTCACAGCGGCAGCCCACCCCGTCGGAGAAGCACCATGAGCACCAGCGCCAAGCCTTTACCGGCAGACTACCTCGACTACCCGCTGCGCCGTTACGGCATGGACCATGAGCGTTATGACTGGTCGATGCTGCCCGATCGCAAGCCCGTGGCCTGGCCCCAGAAAGCTCGTGTGGCCTTGTGGGTGGTACCGGCGCTGGAGTGGTTTCCGCTGAACATGGCGGGCGTACCCTTCAAGCCGCCCGGCGCCATGCAGACCGCATACCCCGACCTGCGTCACAACACCTTGCGCGACTACGGCAACCGCGTGGGCATTTTTCGCATCATGAAGGCGCTTGAAAAACACGGCATCCGGCCCACGGTGGCGGTCAATGCCGCGGTGGCGGTGCGCTACCCGTCGCTCATCAAGGAATGCACGCAGCGCGGTTGGGAAATCATGGCCAATGGCCTGGACATGGACCATCTGCACCACGGCGGCCTGGCTGTCGACGAAGAGAAAAAGCTGATTGACACCACGCTGGACATCCTGCGCCGGGCCAGCGGTCAGGCGGTGCGCGGCTGGTTGTCGCCTGCCAAGTCAGAGTCTGCTGCGACGCTGGACTTGCTGGGTTCGGCCGGGATGGACTATGTCTGCGACTGGGTCAATGACGACATGCCTTACGCCATGCGCACGGCCAGCGGGCCAATCCACGCCATGCCGCACCCGATTGATATTGACGACTACACCATCCTGGTTCAAAACCACCACACCGAAGACGACTTCCGTGACCAGTTGTGCGACCAATTTGACCTCCTCTACAAAGAGTCGGCCACGGCAGGCGGACGCATCATGGCGATTTCGCTGCACCCCTGGGTGATCGGACAGCCTTACCGCATGCGGGCGCTTGAAGAAGCGCTGGCGCACATCATGCGTCACCCGGGTGTGTGGGCGGCGACCGGCAGTGAGATCTTGGATGCCTGGAAAGCATCCCAGGCCTGAGTGCCTAGGCCGGGCGATGCGCCAAGGTTTCTGCCAGATCGTTCCAGACGTCTTGCCGGCGGATTTTTCCGTCGGCAATTTCAAACCGGTCAATGAAGCGTACGCCCTCAAAACTACTGCCGTCGAGCCAGACGCCGCGCAGCGTGCCCGAGCAATACACCACCGTGAAGCCGTCAGCCCAGCTTTCGTCAAAGCGTTCGTAGTCTTTGGCGATGCTGCTGTAGCGGCCCTTGGTCCAGTTCACCAGTTCGTCCAGCGCATGCATGGCCGGTTGGCCGGGAAAGTGCATCTCGAAACCTGGCGCCAGCAGGGCGCTGGCTGCTGCCAAGTCGCGCGCTTGCGTCAGCGCCAGAAATTGGCGCACCATCGCGCTGGCATTGGCGCATTCGGGCCCGCCCTTCGAGAACACCCGGCCATCGCGCTGGTAGGTGTGGGCGTGGTTCACAAACACGGTGGTGCCGGCTGCGGCCGCCGCAATCACCGAGCGAGCGGCCAGGGCCACGCGCCCGACCAGGCGTTCTTCGGCTTCGGCGCTGTAGCCGGGTAGCAAGGTAATAGAAATAACTGGCATGAGGACTCTCTTGTGGTTTGAATCAAAAGCGCATCATGCCTGTTTCTGAACAAGCCATGGCGCTGTCTGAGCGCGTCATCAAACCGTGACCCCCATGAAAAAAATCCTGACCATCGTTCCCTTTGCCATGTCGCCAGAGAACCTGCTGCTGCGTCAACAGCAACTCGAGGGTTTGCAGTTCGGCCCCGACCTGCACTTCGAGTACCGCGCGGTCAAGGCTGGCCCGGTGAACTACTCAAGTCACCATGACTTTGTGCTGGCTGACGCCTCTATTTTTGAAGCCGGTTGCCGCGCGCAGGCAGAAGGCTTTGCAGCGGTGTGCATCGACACCATGAGCGACTCTGGTGTGGCGGCCCTGCGCTCGGTGATTGACATCCCGGTGTTCGGGCCGGGCAAGGTGTCCATGCTGACCGCGCTCATGCTGGGTGATCGTTTTTCCATCCTGACCATGGCCAGCCGCTGGAAGCCTTTGTATAAAAAAGCGCTGGACGAGTTGGGCATGCATCACAAGTGCGCTTCGGTGCGTGCCATCGAGGTGAGTCCCGACAACCAGGCCCTGCTGTCGGGCAAAGAAGACGAGGTCTTCCCGCTGCTGGAGGCGGCCGCCATGAAGGCCATTGAGATCGATGGCGCGGACGTGATCATTCTGGGTTCGACCACCATGCACCAGGCCCACGCCTACCTGCAAGCCCGCCTGCCCGTGCCCGTCATCAACCCGGGCCCTTTGAGTTACAAAATTGCCGAAGCGGCGCTGGCCCTGGGCCACACGCACAGCCGCACCGCATACCCACAGCCTATGCATCCACGCCTGGATATGCTCACTGCCATGATGGATGCCGCGAGAGTTGCGTCATGACGCTGCTTCTGAGCCCCGGGCAGGTTGAAGCTTATGAGCGCGACGGATTTGTCTTTCCGGTGGAGGTTCTGACAAACTATGAGGTCACAGAATTACGCGGTGAGCTCCAGGCCTGGGAGCAAGCCCGTGGCGCCTTGATCGATTTTCCCGAAAAATCTAAGTCCTACCTGCTTTTCAACTGGGCCGACCAGCTGGTGCATCACCCGAAAATTCTGGATGCCGTGCAAGACCTGATCGGCCCTGACATCCTGGTCTACCACTCGACGCTTTTTCTCAAGGAAGCCATGACGCCGGCCTATGTGCGCTGGCACCAGGACAGCACTTATTTTTACCTGCAACCTCACTTGCACGTCACGGCATGGGTTGCTTTGTCTGACGCCAGCGTGCAGGCCGGCTGCATGCGCGCCTTGCCCGGCAGCCACCGCTGGGGTGCTTTTGAGCACGATGACAAACCGGAGCCTATGAACATGATCCGGCGCGGCCAGGGCATCAGCGAGCGGTTTGACCACGAGACCGGCACCATGATGCCGGTGTCCGCCGGTCAGATGTCGCTGCACCACACCGATCTGGTTCATGCATCAGGCGCCAACGAGAGTGCCGACAGGCGCATCGGCTACGCCATCAGTTACATCCCCGCCCATGTCCGGCCGGTGGGTGACATCCGGCCCTCGGCCCTGTGCGTGCGGGGCCGCAGCCATGGGCATTTTGCAGAGGAGCAGCGGCTTGACGTGCCGCTGTCGCCGCTGGCGCATGAGCGCCACCAGCAAGCGCTGGCGCTTTTCAGGGCGCGCCAGGACGCAGGATTTAAGACCGCCGGAGCAACCCCATGAGCACTTCCCCTCTTCAAGCCAGCGAATTGATCGCTTTGGCAGAGCGCTACTTTGCCGCCGTGGACCGCATGGATGTGGCGGCCACGCTGGCCTGCTTTGCGCCAGACGCACGCTTTTCTATCGCCACTTATTCGAATGTGTACCAGGGCCGTGACACTGAAATTGCCGGTATGTTCGAACGGCTTAACGAACGCTACGCCAAGGTCTGGCACGGTAACTTTGACCATGTGACGGATGTGCCGGCGCAGCGAATCGCCAGCCGTTTCAGGGTGGAGAACATCAGCCACGAAGGCCAGAAGCTGGTGAAGAACAACTGCAACTTTTTTCGTGTGCACGACGGCCTCTTTGCGGAGGTCTTTGTTTACATGAGCGGCGACAACTCACTGGGCTGAACGCCGCCCGCTGCCCTGCGATTGCCAGCGCTTGCTGCTCAAGCGGCTTGCGGTGCGCGCTCTAGCAAGGCGGCCCAGCTCGACAGGTTTCCTCGCAGGGCGGCCATCTCCAAAGTAGCTTCGAGTACGGCCGCTGCATGGTCTGCAGGCCAGACGCGCTGTGTCAGGTTCATGAACTTATTTCGCAACTCATCACGGGTGTAGGGAGCGTCATCGTCGCCTCGGTTGACGCCGGCTTCACCGGTGATTTGCCGGCCGTCATGCAGACGGATGACCACCCGGGCCGGCCGCTCCAACGGCAGGCGTTGTGTCATCGACGGGTCTTCGCTGACCTCGACTTTTTGCACCAGTGCCAGCACGACCGGGTCGCGCACGGCATCCCAGGTGAAGCTGGACAAGGCGCTGCTGTGGTTGACCAGGCGCGTGGCCACAGCAAAGGGCACCGAGAACTTGGCTGCCAGGGTGTTACGCGGCGCCTTGTCTTTGAGTTCGGCCGCCAGGTTGTAGGTACGGACATCGATGCTGGCAATCTCTGCAGGCGCAGGCAAGGGACCTCTGCCGGCGATCTGGTCAATCGCGTCCAGCGTACCGTGGTTGTAGCGGCAGCATGAATGCAGCTTGAAGTAGTTGCGCATCAAGTGCCACTGGCTGCCCAGGCCATCAATCAGGCCAACCGTGTCAAATTTTTCGGAGATGATTTTGCCTAGCAATGAACTCAGGCCATCGTGCTCGCCTGTGAAGCCGCACTCGGCCAGTTGCAGGGCCAGCACGCCGTTGCGATTGCTCAGGCCGGCGTAGACATTGCGCACCAGACCGCCTTCGAGCATGGTTTGCTTGGAACTGGCGGTGGTCATCGACGCGCTGATGTTCAGCGTCTCGCGCATGCCTTGGGCTTTGAGACCAGCAATACGGGCGCAGGCCGCCGCGGCACCCACCGTGCCCCAGGTGCCGTGCGGGTGCATGGCGCCGCGCAGCGCGGAGGCCGCACCCAGTCGCGAGCCGACTTCGTAGCCGGTGACCAGCGCAGACAAAAACACTGGGGCCGTCACTGCGCGCTCCTGGCTCAGGGCCAGTGCCGCCGGAATCACATGGACCGCCGGGTGCCCGCGGGAAAACCGGTTGCCCTCGTCCATTTCCAGAAAAGTGCCGGAGGTGCCGTTGATGAAGGCTGCTGTCTCGGCGCTGGTACGCCGACCAAGTCCAACCAAAACTGCACTGGCCCCCGGTGCCTGGCGTTCAGCCAGCGCGCGCAATTCAGGTTCGGCCGAGCCGGCGACCATCGCCCCTAAGGTGTCGGCGAGGATCCAGCCGACCTGCTCGTGGATGTCGTTGCCCAGTGCTTCGTAAGTGATGCCGGCGGCAAACTGGCTGAAGGAATCGAGGTAATCCATGGGTCTTGCCTTGGGTCTTCGTGTCTTTATGTGCCTGACAGCGCACCAGTCTGGCGCAGCGGCAGGGCGGAGAAGGGGTAAAGCCTGTGATCCAGCTAAATAATTTAAATGGTGCTGTCTTTGGGGGTCTTTACTGCTTGACTTCAGCCCTCTTAGACAGCATAGTCTAGGTCAATTGTTCTACCAATGGAACAATTAAAACTTCCACAATTTTTCAGATATTTGTCTGCCCTTCACTGAGGATTTGCCATGACTACCAATGCCAAACTGACCCGTCGATTGATACTTCAAGCTGGCGCTGCCAGTGCTGCACTGGGCGCGCCCGGTCTATTGCTGGCCCAGCCCAAGCCGGTTCGCATCGGCCTTTTGCATCCGGTCAGTGGTGCACTGTCTTACAGCGGCGCTCAGTCCCGCATGGGTGCCATGATGGCGATCGATGAAATCAATGCCGCAGGCGGCATCAAGTCCATGGGTGGCACCAAGCTCGAAGGCGTGCTGGGTGACTCGCAGTCGCGCCCTGAAGTTGGCGTTTCCGAGGTCGAGCGTATGCACCAAGAAGGCGTGTCTGCCTATGTGGGGTGCTTTGCCAGTGCCATCGCGCTGCCTGCCACGCAAGCTGCGGCCAAGTACAACACGCCGTTCATGATCGACGTCGGTGTGTCTGATGCCATCGTCAGCCGAGGCCTTAAAAACGTGTTCCGCCTGGCCCCTGGCAATGGTAAGTGCGTTGATGACGCCTTTGCCGGTCTGGCCGAAGTCAACAAGGCTGCCAGCGGCATTGCCAAGTCGGCCGTCATCGTGCACGAAGACTCGGAGTTCGGTACCAGCACCTCCAAGATGCTGGCCGGCAAACTATCAGCCATCGGTTTGGAAGTCAAAGAAGTCCTTAAGCACGCGACACCCACCCGGGATTTCTCCAACCTGGTGCTGCGCATCAAGTCGCTTAAGCCCGACTTGGTGATCATGAGCAACTACCAGAACGAATACGTCTTGCTGGCACGCACGCTACACCAGCAAAAGGTGGATCTGGCTGGCATGTTCACCGTGCTCGGTGGTGGTTTTAACTACAAGTTCGTCAAGGAATTGCCTGAAGTGGCCCAGTTCACAATGGACTTCAACCACTGGTACAGCCCGCGCAACCCCAAGTCGCTGGATATGCGCAAGCGCGTTGAGGCTAAGGGTGACCTCTTTACCTTCGAGGTTTATTGCGCTTACAACGCGGTCAAATGCTATGTCGACGGATTGGAGCGAGCCAAAACGCAGGACAAGGAAAAAGTCATCGCTGCACTGGAAGTCAGCACATGGGCTGACCACTTCATGCCCTACGGCCCTACCAAGTTTGTCAACGGTCAAAACACCGGCGGTCGTGCCGTTTTGTTGCAAGCATCCAAGACTGACATCGATGTGGTCTGGCCGAACGAGTTCGCCGCTGTCAAACCGGTGTTCCCGCGTCCCAAGTTCAGCTAAAGCATGAGTTGCCGGGTGCTGCTTTTGCGCACCTGGCTTGTGTGCCTGGCACTGTCGCGTCTTTTCCATTCCCATCGTCGAGGGCTTTCCGTTGGATCTTTCAATCATTGGCGCAGCTACGATCAACGGCCTCTTGATGGGCGGTATTTACACGCTGGTTGCATCGGGGCTGACCCTGATTTACGGCGTGCTGCACATCATCAACTTCGCACATGGCAGCTTGTTGATGCTGGCCATGTTCGGTGTTTATTACCTGCTGATGAAACTCGGCATCGACCCCTACCTGTCGCTGATCATCATGGTGCCTGCCATGTATGTGCTGGGTTTTTACCTTTACCGTTTCCTCATTGGGAAACTCTCCAGCGGCAAGGATGAAAACATCCTGCTGATTACGCTGGGTCTGTCTATCCTGATCGAGAACCTTGCATTGATGTTTTTCAAAGGTGACTCGCGTACGATTTCACTGAGCTACACCGACAAGATGATCGAGGTTGGCCCTTCGCTGGTGGCCCTGCCCAAGCTGATTTCTTTTGCCGCCGCCATGGTGCTGTGCGCGCTGCTGGGTTTGCTGATCACCCGCACCGACACCGGCAAGGCCATCCGCGCCGTTGCCAAAGAGCGCATGGGCGCTCGCCTGGTTGGCATTGACGTCGAACGCGTTTTTGCCATTTCGTTTGGTATCGGTCTGGCAACCCTGGGCGCTGCAGCCTGCCTGCTCATGCCCATCTTTTATGTCTCCCCGACCACCGGTCACGTTTTTGTGATGGTTGCTTTCACTGTGGTGGTGCTTGGCGGCATGGGCAGCTTTATGGGTGCAGTGATAGGTGGGCTCATCGTCGGGTTGACTGAATCCTTTGGCGGCCTCTTTCTGGGTGAGAGCCTCGGGCAGATCGGCATCTCGTTGATCTTTATTCTGATTCTGCTGTTCCGGCCTTCGGGCTTGTTTGGAGCCAAACAATGAACGCCCTGAGTTCACGCCAGTCGTGGTTTTTGCATGGTGGACTGCTGGCTATCGCTTTGATTTTTCCCTTTGTTTTTAATTCGCCGTTTGCCGTGAACTTTGGCGTGCTGGCACTTTTTTATGCTTTTATCGGGCAGTCATGGAACATTGCAGGCGGCTTTGCCGGCCAGCTGTCTTTTGGTCATGTGGCGTTTTTCGGTGTCGGGGCTTACGCTTCAACCATTGTGCAAATGCGTTATGGCTTTTCGCCTTGGATGGGTTTGCCGGCGAGCGCATTGGCCGGTGCGGTCATTGGCGGCGTCATTGCCGCGCTGTCCTTCAGGGCCGGGCTCAAGGGCTCGTATTTCGCGCTGATCACACTGGCCTTTGCTGAGGTGCTGCGCATCATTGCCAACTCGGTCGAAATCACTGGCGGTGGTCTGGGCATGCTGATCCCTATGAAGCAGACCTTGGCCAATTTTCAGTTTTCCGAGCGCATCGGTTTTTACTTCGTGATCCTTGCCCTGACAGTGGTATCGGTGGTACTTGCCATCTGGCTCAAGAACTGCCGCTTTGGGGCGCGTCTGGCAGCCATTCGTGAAAACGAAGATGCTGCGCTGGCGCTGGGCATCAATGTCTTTGCCGAGAAGATCAAGATCATGATGTTGTCCGGTGCTATCGGGGGCGTTGGCGGCTGTTTTTTTGCGCAGTATTTTCTCTACATTGACCCGTCTATTGTCTTCGGCGTGGACAAGTCGGTGGAGATGCTGCTGGTCAGTATGATCGGCGGCGCCGGCACGGTCTACGGGCCGCTCATTGGTGCTGTGCTGCTTGCCGGCTTGAGTGAATACACCCGAACCGTCACATCGGTTCAAGGCTTGTCGTTGGTGCTCTACGGCACCTTGCTGGTGATCATCATTGCCTTTTTGCCCAATGGCTTGATTGATCTTTTTAGGCGCCGGAAAAAACTATCTGCTCCGGCTCAGTCTGTACTGACCAAGTCAACATCGCGGGAGTCATGATGCTCAAGGTCAGCGGATTGACGAAGATTTTTGGCGGCTTACGTGCGGTCGACAACGCCTCCCTGGAGGTGCCTGAGGGGCGCATCGTCGCTTTGATCGGCCCCAACGGTGCAGGTAAAACCACCCTGTTTGCCTGCATCGCAGGTTTTTTGCCGCTCAATGGCGGGCGAGTCGAGTTCCAAGGCGAGGACATCACCGGCTTGCCGGTTCACAAGATTGCCCGGCGAGGCATGGTGCGCACCTTCCAGATCACCCAGCCCTTTGCCAAACTCTCTGTGCTGGAAAATATTGCCGTTGGCTCGCACCAGCAGTTTGCCCACCGCGCCGATGCGCTGTCCCATGCGCGGGATATTGCGCAGCAGGTGGGGATGACGCACCAGCTTGATCAACCGGCGGCCGAGTTGACTGTGGCCGGCCGCAAGAGGCTCGAACTGGCCCGTACGCTGGCCACTTCGCCCAAACTGCTGCTGCTTGATGAGGTGATGGCTGGCCTTAATCCGCAGGAGATTCTGGAGATCATTGGCATCATCCGAAAAATCCGCGACAGTGGCGTCACCATTTTGCTGATTGAGCACGTGATGCATGCTGTGATGAGCCTGTCCGACCACATTCATGTCTTGTCCTACGGCAAGATCATTGCCCAAGGCAAGCCGCAGGACATCGTCTCCAACCACGCGGTCATCGAAGCCTATCTGGGCCGCGGTGCGGCCGAACAAATGGCCCAGGAAAATGTCCATGCTTGAGATACGAAACCTGCATGCCGGCTACGGTAGCGTCGAAATACTTCGCGGCATCGACCTGGATGTCAATCAGGGCGAGATCGTCGCGGTGCTGGGCAGCAATGGCGTGGGCAAGTCCACTCTCAACAACAACATCTCTGCGCTTTACAAACCTTTCTCGGGTGCTATTCGTTTTGAGGGCGAGGACATCTCCGGCCTGAGCTCCAGCGAGGTGGTCAAGCGCGGCGTGATTCATGTGCCTGAAGGGCGGCGGGTTTTTCCAAATCTCAACGTGCTGGAAAACCTCGAGCTTGGCAGCCTTGTTCGCGGTACGGCCCGAAGAAAGCAAAACCTGGAGCGTGTGTTCGGGATTTTCCCGCGCCTGAAGGAGCGCTTCACGCAACTGGCCGGCACCTTGTCGGGCGGTGAGCAGCAAATGCTGGCGATCGGCCGTGGCCTGATGTCCGAGCCTGTCCTGCTCATCATGGACGAGCCCTCCCTGGGCTTGTCGCCCCTTTTGGTCGAGCAGATGTTCGAGCTGATCCAGCGCATCAACCGCGAAGGCCAGTCGATCCTGCTCATGGAGCAGAACGCCGTGCAGACCCTGGCGATTGCCAACCGCGCCTACATCATCGAAAACGGTGTGGTCGCCATGCAAGGGCAGGCGCAAGCGCTGGCCCGCGACCCTGACTTGCGCAAGAACTACCTAGGGCTTTGACATATGACTGCCATGCCCCCTGACACACAAGAACTGGCCGGTCGCCATGCGCTGGTGACAGGCGCCGGTTCGGGTATCGGTCTGGCAACGGCCTGCGCCCTCAGCCGCCATGGCGCCCGCGTGGCCGCTGTGGTGCAAAACGACGGGCAGGTTCAAACGGTGCGTGTTGCCTTGCCTGATGCCGTGGTGCTGGTCCAAGACCTGTTGGACGACGCGGCCTGCGCCGCCTTGCCGGCACGCGCGGCCCAGGCGCTGGGCGGGCTGGATGCGCTGGCCTGTTGCGCTGGCATCTTCTTCAAAAAAGGTTCTGACGACACCTCACTCGACGAGTGGCGAAAGACTCTGGCGCTGAACCTCGACGCGACCTTTGTGCTGACCCGTTCCGCCGTCGCCCAGATGCGCCAGGCGCGTACCGGCGACGCCAGTGTGGTGGTGGTCACCAGCCAGATCGGTTTGGTCGGCCATGCGCGGGGCGCGGCCTACGCCGCCTCCAAGGCTGGGCTCAACGGCATGGTCAAGTCCTTGGCGCTGGAGTGGGCGACTGAAGGTGTGCGTTTGAACACGGTGGGCCCGGGTCCGGTGGCCACGCCCATGCTCGCCGGTGTGCTGGCCGACCCGGCAGCGCTGGCGGCCATGAACGCCACTATTCCGATGGGCCGCCTCGGTCAGCCGAACGAGATCGCCGAGTTGATCAGTTTTTTGCTGTCGCAACGCGCGTCATTCATCACCGGCCAGGTGATATGCGCCGATGGCGGCTTCACGGCCCGCTGAGCCGCAGCGCTTGCAAGCCATGAACAGCGCACTTCCGCTCACCAAATACCACCAGATTTACCTGGTGCTGCGCGAGCAATTGGAAGAAGGCCGCTTTGCGGATGGCATGCCCGCAGAGATGCTGCTGGCCCGGCAATTCGGCGTTGGTCGTGTGACGGTGCGCCGCGCACTCGAGCAACTGGTCGAGGAAGGTCTCATCGTGCGCGTCGCCGGCCGCGGCACCTGGCCCACACCCGGCAAGCCCCTGAATGCAGAGCCACCCGTGGCGCAGGGTGCGCCCACCCGCCTCACCGGCCTGATGGGAAACATTGTCAGCGTCAGTCGCCACACGACCGTCAAGGTGCTTGATTGGCGCGTCGTCGATGCTTCTGCATCGGTTGCCCTGGCACTACAGCTTGCATCGGGTGCCAAGGTGCGCAAAGCAGTGCGCAGACGCAGCTCGCAAGAGGGCCCCTTGTCTTACATCACCACCTACATTCCTGAGCATCTTGCCACCGGTTTTGGCCGAAATGAGTTGGCCCTCAAACCGGTATTGCAGTTACTTGAAGAATCCGGCGTTGAGCTGGGACGCGCGCGGCAAACCATTTCAGCCCGCCAGGCCGATGCCCTGGTGGCGGCGGAGCTGGACGTGGCCATCGGCACTGCCTTGCTCGACGTGCGCCGCCTGGTCTTTGACGCGCAAGACAAGCCCGTGCAGTGGCTGCACGGCCTTTACCGCCCCGACCGCTACGAGTACCAGCTGGAAGTCTCGCAGGTCGGCAGCATTGATGCCCGAATTTCAGTCAAGGACGGTTTACACCCATGAGCCCACTAGCCTTACCGGCCCAGACGCTGGCCCAAAAATTACTCGCTAAAGCCGCCGGTCGTGCGCAGGTGGCAGTCGGTGAGATTCTCAATTGCCGGGTCGATCTGGCCATGTTCCACGACTCTTCCGGCCCGCGCCGTCTCAAGCCCATGCTCGAGGAGCTGGGTGCGCAGATCTGGGACAAATCCAAGGTGGTGCTGGTGATGGACCACTATGTGCCCGAGCAGGACGACGATTCGCGTCGCATCGTGCGCATTGCCCGTGACTGGGCCAAAGAGCAGCACTTGCCGCACGTCTACGACAGCATCGGCATCTGCCATGTGGTGGTGCCGCAAAAAGGCCATATCCGTCCGGGCATGTTTTGCGTGGGTGGTGACTCGCATTCGCCTACAGGCGGTGCGTTTGGCGCTTACATGTTTGGCATTGGCAGCACCGAGATGCTGGGTGTGATGGTCACCGGCGAGCTCTGGGTGCGCGTGCCTGAAACCATCCGCATGGAATGGCGAAACAGCCTGAGCCCGGGCGTCACAGCCAAAGACATGGCGCTGCACCTGGTTGGGCGCTTCGGCATGAACGGCGGCCAGTACCAGGCTATTGAGTTTTGCGGTGAAGGGGTGCAGGCGCTTTCGATGCAAGAGCGCATGACCTTGTCCAACATGAGCGCCGAGATGGGCGCACAGGTCGGCCTGATCGCGCCTGACGACACCACGCGACAGTGGCTGGCCGCCACCGGCGAGCCCGCTGCGCAGACGCTGGACCTGGCTGGCTGCGCCGGTGACGAAGGTGCGCTAGCCACCACCCATGTGTTCGATGCCGCCACGCTGGCCCCGCAAGTGGCAGCACCGCACAGCCCAGCCAACACCCGTGCCGTGGGGGAGTTCGGCCAGGTGCGTGTGGACGTGGCTTACATCGGTGCCTGCACCGGCGCCAAGCTCGACGACTTGCGCGCTGCTGCGCAGGTGTTCAAAGGGGCGAAGGTGGCCCCTGGAGTCCGCCTGATGGTGGCGCCCGCCAGCCTGCAAGACCAGGCTCAGGCCGAGGCTGAGGGCGTCATGGCTGTGTTGCGCCAGGCCGGTGCGGACGTGTTGCCCACCAGCTGCGGCGCCTGCTCGGGCTACGGCGGCAGCATTCCCGATGGTGCCAATGTCATTGCCACCACCGCCCGTAACTTCAAGGGCCGTATGGGCTCGGCATCGGCCCAGGTCTATCTGGCCTCGCCCTACACCGTGGCCGCATCCGCCTTGCGCGGCCTGATCTCTGACCCGCGCGAGGTGATGGCATGAGTGTTCATCGCGTCTGGAAATTTGGCCCTGAAATTGACACCGATGCGCTGGCACCCGGGGCTTACATGAAGCTGGGCATCGAGGGCATTGCGCCGCATTGCCTTGAAGCGGTGCGCCCCGAGTTTGCAGCCCAGGTCCAGCCCGGCGCGGTGATCGCGGCCGGGCCGAACTTCGGCATCGGCTCCTCACGCGAGCAGGCGGTGGCGGCGCTGGTGCATCTGGGTGTGAAGGCCGTGATTGCGCCTTCTTTCAGCGGTTTGTTTTTCCGCAATGCTTTCAACCTCGGTCTGCTGCTGCTCACCACGTCCGATGCAGAGCAACTCGAAGAAGCCGAACAGATCGAGCTTGACCTGCAGTCCCTGACGCTGCGGCGCCCCTCGGGTCAGCAGTTGGTGTGCCAGCCCATTCCCGGGTTTTTACTCGACATGGTGGCGGCTGGCGGCTTGATGAACCAACTCAGACAACGGCAGGGACGGACTGCATGAGTGCCGTAGCGCCAAACAACACCAACGGTCCTCGCCTTGTGCGCGCTGACTGCATGCCCGCCGATACACCGCAGGTGCCTGTGGTGATGGTGGGGGCCGGTGCCTGCGGCTTGACCGCAGCGGTTCGCTTGCGCGATGCCGGCATTGACTGCGTGCTGCTCGAGCGCGACGCCATGGCCACGGGTTCAACGGCCCTGTCTTCGGGCTTCATCCCTGCGGCGGGCACGCGCTTGCAAAAGTCGCTGGGCATTGAGGACTCGGCTCAACTGTTTGCCAAAGATATTCAGGCCAAGGCCCACGGCGACGCCGCCCCGCACCTGGTGACGGCTTTCGCTCAAGCGGTGGCACAGGCCATCGACTCACTGGAACAGCATGGCATCGGCTTTGAAGTGCTGGACGGTTTTTTATACCCGGGCCACAGCGTGCGCCGTATGCATGCCTTGCCCGAACGCACCGGTGCTGCCCTGATGATGCAGCTCGAGCGCGCTGCCAGCAGCGCCGGTGCTGACGTGCTGACCGAAGCCGTGGTGCGCGAGCTGTGGTTGAACGCCGACGACCTGGTGTTGGGCGTGGGTTACCAGCGCCCGGACGGCAGCATGGAGTACCTGGCCTGCGAGCTGCTCATCTTGTCTTGCAATGGTTTTGGTGGCAACACGCAGATGGTCAGCGAACTGCTGCCGGCCATGGCGCAGGCCTTGTTTGTTGGCCATGTCGGCAATGACGGCAGCGCTATCGCCTGGGGCAAGGCGATGGGTGCGCGGCTCGCAGACCTGGGTGGCTACCAGGGCCACGGCTCCTGGGTCACGCCACAGGGCGCGCTCATGAGCTGGGCCCCGATGATGGAGGGCGCGGTACAGGTAAACAGCCTCGGCCTGCGCTTTCACAACGAGACTCTGGGCTACTCGGAAGCGGCTGTCCATGTGCTGGACCAGCCCGGCGGCATCGCCTTCAATGTCTTTGACGCGCCTTTGCTGGCGCTGGCCCGCACTTTTCCTGATTTTGTCGAGGCAGAGGGCGCAGGCGCCCTGAAGGTGGCCGCCGACATGCCGGCGCTGGCCGCCCTGATTGGCTGCGACGCAGACACCCTGGCCAACACCCTGGCGGCAGTTGCACCCGGCCAACCGGATTCTTTTGGCCGCAGCTTCAAGCGGGCTTTGAGCGCGCCTTACTACGCCGTCAAGGTCACCGGTACTTTGTTTCACACGCAAGGCGGGCTGGACATTGACGCCCACTGCCGCGTGCTGCGCGCCGATGGTTCACCCTTGCCCAATTTGCTGGCTGCCGGTGGTGCGGCCCGCGGCGTGTCGGGCAATGCAGTGTGGGGTTATTTGTCCGGCAACGGACTGCTCAGCGCTGTGGGCGGCGGCTGGGTGGCGGCAGGCACGGCGGCCGCGCAAATGGCACCGGCCTGAAACCTTGCCCGCTCACTTTTTTATAACTTTTTCAATCGGAACAATATGGCCATCACACTGAAACAGCGCCTTCAGCAGCCCCAGGTCTTGCTGGCCCCCGGGATCTACGACCCCCTGACCGCTTTGATCGCCATATTG
>Ga0214921_10006747_pt1 | contig 15546 bp, 14 predicted proteins | sample LL1505_MetaG_FD_177992 | JGI IMG/M metagenome (GOLD analysis project Ga0214921, IMG submission 177992) | Freshwater microbial communities from Lake Lanier, Atlanta, Georgia, United States - LL-1505 | ecosystem: Environmental > Aquatic > Freshwater > Lake | place: USA: Georgia | collected...
AGCCTTCATCCACTTCGGCTACTTTTTCTTCTTTATTTTTACGGCCAGGCAGTAGCTTCTGAACGATTTGCTTCATTCTGGCATTGGCCGCAACAATTATTGAAATTATTGTTAGCATTGCAAAGATAAATACCAATACCCAGCGAGTTAACACAGGAGAAACTAGAGCATATATTCCCCAGCCAACAACACCACCGAAATTTCCAACCGTAGCCATGTCAAAGCTTTCTGTTGGTCCAAGCAAGGCTTGCAAGATAGTGCTAAAGCAAATAAAGAAACTAATAATTCCTACTAGGTTATGAGTCTTGAGTGGGTGCTTTTCTTGAGCGAAAAGCATATAAGAAATACCGAATAGTGCCAGTGGAACTACGTATACACTTTGGCCTACCAAGAACTTAATGGCGTCAGTTACCCATTTTCCTAGATTACCAGCTACACCTATCAGGGCTAGGATAATAAAAACACCAACAGTTATAAGGATAATCGCCAGTATTTCTTTCAATACTGAACGCTTCAGTCCCTCCTCTTGTTCGGCCTGATCTTTCTTGGTAGCTTTTTTATTTTTTGGTGGTCGTCCGCGTTTTGGTTTAGCCATATCTGTTTATTATATCCTTAAACCTTGGACGTTTGCCAGAGTATTTTGCTGTAATTTTCTGTTCAAAGTATAACCATTATATCACATTTATGTAATAAATACAACGGTTGTCAAACATAAGCTGTTATCAGATAATAATGATATGAAGAATATAATAAAACTTCTTAAATATATTGATCCAAAAAAATCACAGATTTTTATTATATTCATGTTGGCTGCCGCTACTTCTGCGCTATCGGTTTCTGTGCCATTAATTTTCAGAAATATAATAAATCAGCTATCTAGGGTCGGATCAGATAACTTTCAGAGTTCTATATACCAATCATTGATAATACTAGCTGCAGTATTAGCCCTTAATCAAATAGTTCTCTTTTTCATCGAAAAATATACAGCTATTACTCGTATAAAAATGCTCACCACCGCAAGAGTAAAAATAATGGAGCATTTACTAAAGCTTTCTGTTGATTATACAGAAAGAAATAGACCAGGAAGTATACTGCAAAGATACACGCAAGGTCTTAATGATTTTTTTCAGTGGTTTTTTGAATTAACCATTTGGTTTTCTGACTTATTATTCAGAACAGTATTTACAATTATAGTTTTGTATTTTGCTTTACCAGCAGCTGGTCTTGGTTTTACATTTGTTGTCCCTTTGATGGTGCTTATTTCTCTCCAAAAAAGCAAAGCAACGCTCAAGAACCGTAAAGGAGCCAATAAATATTATGAAAAGCAGGCCGGCTACATAACGGAGGTGATTAGCCATCTGCCAACGATAAAAAGCATGAGCACCCAAAATTCAACAACTAAAACATTCAAAAATTATCAGAGTAATATTTTATCCAACAGATTGAAGCAATTCAAAAAGGAACGTTGGTATAACTTAATAAGAGATAGTATAGGTGATATTTCTGTTCTTTTAGCAATTATTTATGTGACAATAATGGCCATTAACGGCAAACTCAGTCCTGGCGATGTCTTTTTGATTGCTTTTTACACAAGAGATATAATTGGCTCAACACAACCAATATGTCGATTCTTAAACACTACTGCCGATACAGATGTTACGGCCGAGAGAATTGTAAAAATAATTGAATCAAAGCCAACTATAGTTGATAAAATAAATTCAAAAGAACTTCAAAATCTAAAATCCATAGAATTTAAAAATGTTAGCTTTGAATATCCTGATTCTAAAAAGGGCGCCATATCGAACATCAGTTTTAAAATTTATGCAGGCAGATCATTGGCTTTAGTAGGGCCATCAGGAACAGGCAAATCTACAATAACCAAACTTATACTCAGATTTTATGAACCAACTAGCGGCAAAATACTAATCAACAACGAAGAAATTCACAATTTCACCCAAGAATCGATTCGATACCATCTGGGGATAGTAATGCAAGATGTGGCTCTTTTTAATACGACCCTCAAAGAGAATCTAAAGATAGCCAAGGAAAATGCAAGTGATTTAGAGATTCAAAAAGCCGCACAGCTAGCTAACGCAGAGGAGTTCATAATTAATTCAAGTAAAGGCTACGATACTCTTGTGGGAGAGCGAGGAATTAAATTAAGTGGTGGCCAAAAACAAAGAATCGCTATAGCAAGAACTATTTTAAAAAATCCCAATATGATAATCCTAGACGAGGCCACAAGTGCCTTAGATAGTGAATCCGAAAAGCTCGTACAGGATGCATTAAAGAAGCTCTTGTATCATAAAATGTCTTTAATTATTGCCCATCGCCTAAGCACCGTTAGGCACGTCGATGAAATAATTGTACTTAAGAATGGCCGGATTTATGAGCGTGGAACCCATACCTACCTACTGCGTAAAAAAGGACTGTATGCCAAGTTATTTAACATACAGTCCAAAACTGGAAAAATCGATTTATAAATTATTTATTATCTGAAATATACTTGTAAGCAAAGGCGCCTATAACACCACCAATGATTGGTGCCACAAAGAATAGCCAAAGCTGGCTAGTAGCCTGGCCACCAACAAATACTGCTACACCCATACTTCGGGCTGGGTTTACTGAAGTATTGTCTACTGGAATGCTGATTAAATGAACTAGGGCTAGCATAAACCCAACAGCGATTCCGCCAAACCCTGAGGCGAATTTTTTATCGGTAGTTGATGCGACAGCAAATACAAGAAGTGCGGTCATCACAACTTCGGTAAAGAACACCGTTCTTATTCCTACGCCAGTTGGAGATAAATCACCCCAACCATTCACCGCAAAAGTCTGAGGTGAAAGGTTGAATCCTGGTGTATGGGTAGCGATTACATAAATAATCAATCCGCCCAAAATACCACCAAGAATCTGAGCTACGATATAGCCTGGAACTTTATTCCAATCGAACTTCTTAATAGAAGCCAAGCCGATAGTTACGGCTGGGTTAATATGGGCCCCAGAAATATGGCCAATTACATAAGCCATGATTAATAATGATAATCCAAAAGCCAGAGCCACACCCAAGACTCCGACTTTGTTTGCTGCAAGTACAGCGGTTCCACAACCACCCAGTACCAATATAGCGGTACCGATAGCTTCGGTTGCGTAAGTTTTAATGTCTTTCATAACAACTCCTTAGTTATGAATTCAATATACTCCTACACAACCTGTGTAGCAATATTTTTATACTTCGATTACAACAGGTAATACGATTGGGTTACGCTTGGTAATCTTGTACAGGTAATTACCTACTTCATCGCGCATACGGGCTTTGAATGTTGGTGAATTGGCAGGAATTCCAGGGGCCTTACCAGCAAAGATGTTTTTAACAATCTTACGAGAGTTATTAAGAATCTCAGCATTGTCTTTAACATATATAAAGCCACGGCTAATGATGTCTGGGCTGGTTACAAGCTTGCCGGTCTTTTTATCGACTGTAGCAACAATCATAAATACACCATCGCTACTCATAGCCAAGCGGTCCTTAAGAACGATTTCTTGTACGTCGCCTATTCCAGCGCCATCGATAAGCACTTCGCCGGACTGAACTTTCTTACCAAGCTTTGCGCCCTCTTTAGTTACTTCAAGCGATTGTCCGTTTTCAATAACAAATACATTTTTAGCGTCATAGCCCATGTCAGTTGCAATCTTGGCATTATGCTTCATATGGTGAAGTTCGCCGTGAATTGGCAAGTAGTATTTAGGTCGAACAAGGTCAATCATTTCCTTAACTTCATCGACATTAGCATGTCCTGAAATGTGGAATAGTCCTAGATCGTCAATCTGCCTGGTAGCTGACTGGTACACATAGGCACCCCAGCGGAATAGGTTATCTACCATTCCCCAGACTGATTTTTCATTTCCCGGGATGATTGATGAAGAAAGTACGATAATATCGCCTTCTTTAAGCTTCACATCGCGGTGCTCACCACTACCCATGCGCTGCAAGGCTGAAAACTCTTCACCTTGTGAGCCGGTAGTAAGAACAGCGATTTCGCTATCCTGATAGCTCTTCATATCTTGGGCTTTAATGATTAGTCCTGGCGGCACCTTAACATAACCAAGCTTTACTGAAAGCTCAAGGTTATTAAGCATGCTTCGGCCAGCAACTACTAGCTTACGATGTGCCTTTGATACAGCATCGATAATAATCTGCATACGTGTTATCTGACTACCAAATGAAGAAATGATTACGCGCTTATTGTAATTGCGAACCATAATTTCATCGAGCGTGTCGATAATTTCAGTTTCTGATGGCGTTCTACCTGGCTGTTCACAGTTTGTAGAGTCACACATTAGCATCATTACGCCTTCATCGCCCAAAGCCTTAAGACGAGCCTTATCAGAAGGTTTGCCGTCTAGTGGCTTTTCTTCGAAACGCCAGTCGCCGGTATTTACGATAGTTCCTACTGGAGTGTGTATAGCTAGTGCACAAGCGTCTGGGATAGAGTGAGTAATACGGATAAACTCAACTGTAAATACTCCAAGCTGAATCTTGTCATTCTTGTCTTGATCGACAATATGCAGTTCAGGCTTGAAATCCAGGTGGTATTCTTCTAGCTTGCGCTCGATAAACTTAACTGTAAATTGAGCAGCATAGATAGGTGCTGGAATTTTTGGTAGCAAGAATGGAATACCTCCCACGTGATCTTCGTGGGCGTGAGTAATAAATATTCCTCGAATCTTATGCTTGCGCTCTTCCAGATAAGTAACGTCTGGAACGATTAGATCGATTCCTGGCTGATCTTCACCTGGAAATGAAAACCCCATATCCATAATGATAATGTCGTCTTCATATTCTAAGGCCATGATGTTTTTACCAATTTGCCCTAGCCCACCAAGCGGTACGATCTTTAGCTTACCAGCATCGATTTTGCTCAAACCAACCGAAGCTCGTGGCTTAACTGCAGGAGTGTTTTGATTAAAACTTCCAACTGCGAATTTGGTGGGGCCCTTGTCGAATCGACGTCGGTTATTACCACCACCGCCACGATTGTTTTGGCGCTTCTGGCCACCCTGCTGGTTGTTGCGATTACCGCCAAAACCAGGCTTTTGCTGATTAGGCCTGTTACTGTTTCGATTACTGTTTTGTCCATCCTGCTGATTGTTGCGGGCTGGTGGAGTGCTAGCTTTAGCACCCGAGTTATTGTTCGTGTTATTTGTATTTGCAGGCTTTGGGTTGTTATTTAGACCCAAATCCTGTGCCGTCAATGGACGGCTTTTTAAATTGTCTTTTGACATTTTTTTGTAAAATATCCTTTCTTAAATGTTCTAATTTTTGATAATTTCTAAAACTTTGGGGATTTTTGCAAAGTCCTCTAGTAGAACTTTTCGCATAGACCCGTTATATAGTGCAGCTGCTGGATGGTACAGGGGCAAGAAATTTTGCTTAAACTTATTGCCGTCCTCCATAACAACTTCACCCTCTATCCGCTCGCCATGAGCCTCACTAATTTTAAGATGAGGGAAAAAGACATTCATAGAATGTCTGCCCAGAAATATCACTAGCTTTGGTCGAATCACTTCGATCTGCTCGAATAATATCGACATGCAAGCCTTTATCTCTTGTTTGCTAGGATCGCGGTTTTCGGGCGGGCGAAACTTTACGATGTTAGTGATATAAACATCTTCACGTTTCAGGCCAATGCTTTCAAGCATTTCACCTAAAAACTTACCGCTAGCGCCAACAAAAGGTCGGCCCTGCTTATCTTCTTGGGCGCCTGGTGCTTCGCCGACAAACATCAGCTTGGCATTGGCATTTCCTTCGCCTGGTACGGGGTTGAGGCAGGTTTTGGCCAGCTCTATTTCAACTTCACGGTTTTTAATCCGATCAGATATAGCTTCTAGCTTGGCTTGTTTCTGCTTGAGATTCATATATCCCCCCAGTACTACCCGCCTAAGGCGGGCAGATTCTGGACTGATAACTACTTAGCGGCTTTCATTGAAAGATTCAAACGTCCGCGGTCGTCAATTTCCATAAGCTTAACTCTGACTTCATCGCCTTCTTTGAGTTCTTTATGAATATCCTCTACACGTTCATCGCGGATTTGGCTAACATGCACCATACCTTCTTTACCAGGCATAATCTCTACAAAAGCACCAAAATCCATTACTTTTACGACTTTGCCATCGTAGGTTTCGCCTATTTCTGGCTCAGCCACTATTGATTCAATCCACTTCTTGGCAGATTCGGCAGCACCAGCATCGGCACTAGCAATCATAATTAAGCCGCTGTCTTCGATGTCGATATCGACACCAGTTTCGGCAGTAATCTTTTGGATTGTTTCGCCGCCCTTACCAATAACTTCTCTAATCTTTTCTGGATTAATCATTATCTTGGTAATACGTGGAGCATATTCACTTAGCTCAGCTCGAGGCTCGGCAATAACGTCAGTCATTGATTTGAGTATATGGGCTCGGCCTTCTTTGCCCTGCTCAAGAGCAGCCCTTAAAATTTCTAGGCTTAAACCTTTTAGCTTTATGTCCATTTGCAGGGCAGTAATACCTTCGCTGGTACCTGCCACCTTAAAGTCCATATCGCCCGCGAAGTCTTCGGCGTCCTGGATATCGCTAAGTATTACGTACTCGCTTGGGTTGTTATGGTTTACCATTAATCCCATGGCGATTCCGCTTACTGGGCGCTTAATAGGCACGCCGGCATCCATCAGGCTCAATGTGCTACCACAAGTGGCAGCCATAGAGGTTGATCCTGCACTACTTAAGATTTCGGTTACTACTCGAATCATATAAGGAAACTCTTCCTTTTCGGGCAGTACAGCCAAAAGTGCGCGCTCGGCTAAGTTTCCGTGGCCGATTTCTCTGCGCCCTGTAGAACGCATTGGTCTGGCTTCGCCAACAGAGAATGGAGGGAAGTTGTAATGATGAATATAAAACTTCTCGGTGTCCTCTTCCATAGTTTCGATTTGCTGAGCAGCGCCAGCAGATGCCAAGGTTGTAAGTGTTAGACCCTGAGTAGCACCACGAGTGAATAAGCCACTTCCGTGGGTTCTAGGCACGATTCCTACTTGCATGCTTAGTGGTCGGATTTCGGTGTTCTTACGATTATCTGGTCTTGCAGATTCGTCGAGAATTGAACGTCGAATTTCTTTATCGATAATCTTTTCGAAGGCCAGTTCAACATCCGGGTGGCCATAACGCTGTTTGCCATCGTCTTCGACTTCATCAGACAATAGCGCAAATTCAGCTACCACTTCATCGTGAAGTTGTTCGATAGCTTCATGGCGCTTGCTTTTATCGGCATGACGAACCTGTTCGCCAAGTTTGCCTTTTAGAAACTCGCCTATCTTAGCTTCGACTTCTTCATTAGGGGTAAATAATTCGAATTCTTTGGTTTCGATACCAAGCTCTTTTACGATCTTATTTTGGATTTCAATTACCGGTTGCCATTCTTTTATGGCTAGCTCGAAGCCTTCTAGAATAGTTTCTTCTGACACTTCATTGGCAACTGATTCGACCATAAGTATGGCATCCTTAGTTCCGGCAACGGTTAGGTTTAATTTGCTTTCTTCTTGCTCGCTAACTGTTGGGTTTACCACTAATTTGCCATCAATTTGGCCGATTCTAGCAGCTGCAACAGGTCCTTCAAATGGAGTTCCTGCAAGCATTAAAGCTGTAGATGCAGCAATAATTGCAATTACATCTGGTTCGTTTTCCAGATCAACACTCAAAGCAGTTACCACCACCTGAACATCATTACGATATCCCTTAGGGAACAAAGGTCTGATTGGGCGGTCAATTAGTCGTGAAGTCAGCACGGCCTTATCGGATGGCTTGGCTTCGCGCTTCATATATCGACTTCCGGAAATCTTTCCAGATGCATACCAACGCTCTTCATAGTCGATTAAAAGTGGGAAAAAGTCAGTATCTGGCTTCGGCTTTGGCTGGACTACAGCAGTAGCTAAAAGCATTGTGTCGCCGTATCGAACAGTCACCGCTCCGTCAGCCCTAAAGGCCATATTACCTGTTTCAATTGTTAGTTTTTTGCCAGCAAACTCGGTTTCGAATTTATGAGTTTTGCCACCAAAAGGATGGATTATTTCCATATTTTCCTTTCTTAAGATTGAGGTCTTTTATTGATTAGTTTCGGAATCAATTGATCAAGTCTTTTATGATCAATCCGTTCCATAACTAAAGGTTAAGAATACTCAATCTATTCTTTTAATTAATGTAACAATGTACGAATTCTAAAATACTACTTACGTAGACCGAGCTTTTTAACGATAGCTTCGTAACGTTTGTGATCTTTTTTGCTCAAATAATCAAGCAATCGACGTCTTTTACTTACCATAGCAAGCAATCCACGACGTGAGTGATTATCTTTTTTGTGAGTCTTAAGATGATCAGTTAATTGTTTGATCTTCTCGGTGAAAAGCGCAATTTGAACTTCAGCAGAGCCAGTATCTTTGGCGTGCATACCGTTGTCTTTCATTACCTTAGTTTTAGTAGTCTTTTGAATCATATACAAAGTATTCTACCAGATAAGCGCAAATTAATCAATGCCTATGGCATCAGTCAGCTCAAATTCACCAACCCGAGTGCGCACTATTTGTGTGCAATATGCGCCAGTTTCTAGCCTTTCGCCAATTTCTCTAGCAAGAGAACGTATGTAAGTTCCTGAGCTAACATCCGCTTTTAATCTGATAAGTGGATACTTGTAGTTCAATACTTCAAAATTACTGACTGTTACTTTGCGAGTCGGCATCTCGACTTTTTCGCCTTTTCGGGCCAGCTTATAAGCTCTTTGGCCATCAATTTTGATAGCTGAATAAACTGGTGGGGTCTGTTGAATTTCTCCAGTTAGTGAGCTGATAACATCTACAATTTCAGACTTTTTGGGCTTTAGCCCAGAAACCTTGGTCTTTTCCCCTTCTTCATCGTCGGTAGACGAATACTCCCCTAGTTTAATTTCGAATTCGTAAGCTTTATCAAGCTTTGAATAGTTTTCAGCCTGCTTGGTATATTCCTTACCAACCAAGACTATTAATAGCCCTTCGGCCTCTGGATCCAATGTGCCCGCATGGCCAACCTTTTTAATACCACTTAAGCGCCTAACTTGGGCAACAATACTAAAACTACTCCTGCCTCGAGGCTTGTTGATAAGATACAGGCCTTCTTTTTGGAAATTCATAAGTATATTTTAGCTTATTTTTCTAGAGGACTCTTAGGCTGTTTGGGGGCCGATTCTTCCTTGGAAGGGTCCTGGTTTGAACTCTTCGTCTTTGAATTGTCCCTTACCCCAGACTTGTTGTTTTTTTTTGAGCCTTCTTCTTGCACTTCGGAATTAGCTTCTTTTTTAGCTTGCTCCATAGCTTCCTTGATGCTTGTTGGGGCTGAATTATCAGGTACCTTAACTACTTCTTTTTTAGCCTTCGGTTCGTGATTATTACTGTTTTTAGAGTTCATTACTCTTACAACTTCTTGCTGTTTAGCGCCTGCTGCTAACATTTGTGCAGCCACAGTCATTGCCTTGGCGGTTGTATCGGCAATAGTAAAATTATGAGTAGCTGAAGTTATGCCAGTATATAGTGCAGTGGCGATTGATTCGTCGATGATTCCTTGCTCCAATGATTCAAAAAGCGATACTAGCATTTCACATACCGAGCTGGCGTTTTGATCGACATAATTAACGCTACCGAACTGTTCATTAATTCGATGATAATCGATGTTTATAAGGTGTAGGCCATCAAAAATTGTTGGGTTTTGTTCAACAATTTTATCCATTTTGAAAATCTGTGGAACGCCCAGTGCGATTACTAAATCGAACTTAAATGGACCGTGTTCAAAGCTCACATCCTTAGCGGCAAAATTACCGTTTAGCGGAGTAACAGTCACTTCCAAACTATCACCTTCTACGTTGTATTTAAGCTTATCTACAACCACATCGTGCATATCAATTTTGATTACAAAATCACGTACACCTTCGATATCATTACTAATAAACTGAGTGTCATATAGTTCAGCGCTCTTTGGGAGTTTATCGGTAATAACAACACTAGCCTGCTTATGGAGCTTGTTTAGAACTCTTTGCATAGCAATAGCTGCCGAAAGCTGATCGTTATTAGGTTCGCGACCTGTAACAATAACAATATTATCGGCTTGCTTGATAAGCTCGCTGGCTTGCTGTTTAGGTGTTAATTCTTGATTCATACTCATAATTTTTTAGTCAATGCGCTATTATACACAACATAAGCACTTTTGTCAAGGTCTGTATGGTGTTCATAAGGTTGAATTCACGTATTGTGCTTATGCCAACGATGTTTTATGATAAACATAACTATTAAATAAGGAGTTATTTATGCAACCTCAAGGACAACAAATGCAAGATATGGGCATGGGAATGGGCCAGCCAATGCAACAGCCAACACCCCCTGAAACACAATTAAACATACAGGCGATCCAAAATGAAAATCAGATGAATCAACCCATTACTCAGCAACCCGATGCCCTACAAGCGCCCGGTATGATTCAAAATGGAAATATGAATATGGCCCAGTCGCAAATTTACGAAAATCCAGTAGAACCCAAACAAGAAATGGCAGCTGCTGCACCACCACCGCCGAATGATCCTCCCTTTAATAATTTCTCTAACGAAAATCAGAGCCCTTCGACCACTGAAAACCTCAATGATATGGAAAAAAAAGCAGCTGATTACAGAGCGAGTGTTAAAAAATATCTTGATGATCTATCTCCAAATGAGCTTGATATATTCAAACAAGAGTTAAACAATAAGCAGCCCAACCCATCCCCAATGGACATGCAAGGAACAGTAAAGTAAAAACAAAAACCCCTCAAAAGAGGGGTTTTTAAGTTCCACCAAAACCTACTTGTATAAATAAACTTTGGTGGGGCCCCACAAGCCAGAGCTTGTGGGGCTTTGTAAAATCTGAACTAAAACCTACTTACACGAGCCAGTCGTCGTCGTCTTCGTCATCATCAACAACGTCATCACCGAAATCGATGTCTTCTGGGATGTCCGGGATGTCGTCACCAGCCTGGTACATGTTCTCGTCGAACCTGCCGGCCTCAAAGCCCACAGCGTAGGCGAAGAGGATCAGCTGACGCTCAACCTCTTCTCTGCTGACTCTGTTGAGCCTGAGCAGACTTTTGTTGAGCCGAAGGGTCTCAAGCAGTTCATCCAGAACTACATCGTAGACTTCTCGGTCATCCTGGGCCTGATTGAGGTACAGGTAGACGTGAGACGATGCATCTTCTTCCGAAGGCATCACCACGTAGGGCATGGCGAGCTTGACAGCATCTCTCACTCCACGCCTCACCTTCAGAAATTGCTTGATTTTTCGCATTTCACTCCCTTTCAGGGTTCAACCACTATCGGGCGATAGCAGTCCACCAAAACTTACGAATTTCATAAACTTTGGTGGTAATCCACAAACCGAAGCTTGTGGATCATACGACGGGGCCTCCTAACCCCTATTCCTTCACCGCTCGGAGAAGGAACATGTAGAAGAAGATGATGCCGATGAAGAGGAGCAAGGCTCCCAAAGCCCCGTACTGGGGCACTTCACTAGACATCGGTGCGATGACGAATACGCCAACCACCATGAGGCCGAGGCCTCCGATGGCGCCCATCAGGGCCGCACGGAATCTGACAAGGTCGCTAGACCGGTTCATTTTTTCTCCCGGGGGACGAAACGGCGAACAACCGCTGGGGTCTTTCCCCACCAAAACTTACTTTAATAAATAAACTTTGGTGGGTCCCCACAAGCCGGAGCTTGTGGGGATTGTGCACCTCCTGGGAATCGAACCCAGACACTACGGAGTCGACAAACTTCCGTTCGCTCTACCATTGAGCTAGAGGCGCGACGAGAGTGTAATGCTTAAGCAAAACTTCTGTTGCCAGGCCCCTGCTCTAGGCCCCGAACTGATTCAGTTGATCGCCGACTTTGACGTCGAGGACTTCGGGCACCGCGCGGGCACCTTCAGGTCCGTACCGACCATCAGCGGCTCGGAAACTCCCGAGCGGATGAGGATCAGTCGACGCCACTCCAACCTGAAGTCGTAGGACTCCATGTTGAAGGATCGCGTGTTAGACACGAACCAACGAGGGAACGTGCTATCCACGATCTTGTCGAGATCGGCCGGATCCGACACCTTCATGCTCTGGGAGCACGGGAAGGCATCGGCCAGGCGCTGCGGCGAGTTGCCGCACCCCGTCAGGATGACCCCGACGGCGACCAAGACCATGGCGAAGATCAGCTTGATCTTCTGCAAATTTCTCACCTCCTTTTAAGAGCTAGAGACGGCTGCCGCCGCTGGGAAACGGTTTCCCACCAAAACTTACGATATTCACAAGCTTTGGTGGGCCCACAAATCTTTCGGACCAAGCAGCTTGTGGAAACGAACGGAACGTACTTCCGGCATAAAACCTAGTTTTTTAGATTCTATGCTGGAAGTACGAAACTTCCAGATGTAAATGTACCCTGATGCTTAGCTAACCACAGCTCTTTCCACACATGCGCTATAAGGCGTATTAAAATTGCCAGCGCGGGGAAAGTTTTGTTTGAAGCAGTTTCGTCCTTTTGGACTCATCAGCGAGGACACACATCCTCGGACTTTCACTCACTCAGGGTTGCCCCCGAGCGGGTTTTTACGCCTATTCTGGCGAATTTAGTGACGGCCGGTTGTCTCCAGCCCCTTGGTGCTTCCCCAGGGTATTACGCACATTTTATAGAGTGTGATGCTCTTGGATGGGCACTAGACCGCGAGGTCGACGAGCACCAGCTCGCCGGTGTCCTCACGGTCGTGCAGCTCCCAGCCATGGGTGCTGTACTCCCTGTTCATCTGCCTCGACATCTCGGAGAATGTCTTGTTGAGCACGATGATCAGCTCGCCGGTGTCCACAATCTCTACGAGCCAGTGGCTCACCGGTGTGCGAGGACGGTTCTGCGGGATTCGGCAGTCTACCTTGTTCATGTTGTACCTCCCGGTACACTCGGGCCGGCATAGGCCGGTGTTGGAAAAGAACTTTTTGTCACAGGCTTTTGACACCACATGACAACGTGGAATATGTTATCACAGATTATATTTTTTGTCAACACTTTTTGTCATTTTTTTATACTAATTTTGATAACACATCTGTAAAATGGCTATAATTTATTGTTAAGCAAATATAATTAATATAATTTTAGTATCAAAAAAACACCTTTTAGTAGGTGTCTGTGAATAATTACTGTTAATAGGTTTGGCCAGCTGGGGAAGGGTTTTTACACCCCTCCCCAGCCTTATAGCCTTCAAGCAACTTTACCAAGCAATTTTTTCGGACTCTTCCGGTTTGCACAATTAAGTTCTTGAATTGACTGCCAGTGGGTCGTGCGCAGCTATGGCGTTTTGACTTGCTGGCTACAGAGGAGGCTCACTCTAAGTGTGAGCAAAATGGATCAAATACCGCTACCCATTGTTGGTACCTCCCGATACACGTTGCACCCGACAGCCGGGTAGCCCGGGGGAAAGTCATCCCCCGGGCCCCAACGACTCCCTCTAAAGGGATACAGTTGGCTAGTAGCCACCCATACATCCCTCCTTTGGGATAATCGCCGAACAACATAAAGATTTTAAACTATAAATTATTTTTTGTCAAGTTTTAATAACAAATTACTTTTTACTTTGTTTTTTCCCAGGCAAGCTCAAATAGCTGACGCATTACAGCTACAATTTCTTTACTTTCAATAATTACGCCCGTAGACTCCTCACCCTTGTAGCTCAGAATTGTCATACGATCGTTATAAATATTTACATCCCCTAAAACCTTGTCTTGCAATTTTATTGTTTCTCTATTTAGCCTGTTATCTGTTGCAACATTATGGTCACCAGAATAGAATAACCGACTTGCGATTTTCTTTTTAGCCCGGTTTTTTGGACTTTCAGTCATAACATCAGGAAATACCTTCAGCACTTCATCTATATCTGACATAGCATAAACCACCTCATTAGCACCAGACTTCCTTCTGAGGTAAGAAAGCACAGATTGAGTTGCTTCAGGACCTTTATAGAACCTTACAACTGGTGCATCGGCAACCTCTACCCTGCTTACATCCTTAAGTTCCTTCATGGACTTTTTAAGCTCGTCTTTGCGGGCTTCAATGTCTTTTTCGAGAGAATTAAGATGGCGCTCGATAGCTTCTGGTGGCTCGGCTACATAAACGGTCTTTTTGCCTTCGGTAGTTTCCGAAACCATGCCCATTTCGGCAAGTTCGGCCAATATTACATAGGTTGTAGCTCGGTTTACACCTGATTGTTCAGCAATACGTTGTACAGCAGCTGGGCCTAAAAATAAGGCGGCAACATATACCAAGGCTTGCTTTTCGGTAAGCCCGGCTAGTTCTAATCTTTTGGCTAAATTTGTAATCTGCATATGCTTAAATAATACCATTGATGTCACAAATTGTCAACAGGAATTATTTATTCTTATCTTCTGCTGCCTTCTTTTTGAGCTCTTGACCTTCCCAGGCCATTTCGTATAAATGTCGTACAGCCCCGACAACTGTCTTGCCCTCAATAATAATTCCCACGGACTGTTCGCCCTCATGGCTCATTAGAGTCATACGATCATTATAAATCTGAATACTGCCCCTAGCTTTGTCATCTAGTTCTATTGCTTGCAGCCCACTATCAGTATCTGGGTCTCCATAAAGCTTACCAGTATGCAAAACCTTTAATGTATAGCCTTTTTTTCGTCTTCTTTCAGTGCCCTTCTCGAGCATGACGGGCATTAGCCTCCTAATTTCATCCGTATCTGTGTAGCTGTAAACAATTTCTTCTTTACTAGCTTTGCGATTAAGGTAGGAGTCCATCTTAAAGGCTGTCTCTGAGCCTATAAAATAGCGAATTTTAGGTGCATTTGCACTTTTGCCTGGGCCAATCGATTCTAGCATTTCTAGGGAATTATCTAGATTTTCTTTTTGCCTAGTAATTTTTTCTTCTTGCGAGATAAGAAATTGTTTTATCGACACAGGAGGCTCTGCATATATCAAAGTTTTCTTGCCCTTTTTCGTTTCTGTTAATAGCCCCATATCTTTTAGTTCGTCTATAACTAGATACGTAGTTGCCCTTTTTACACCCGACTGCTCGGCAATATGCTGAACAGTATCTGTGCCCAAGGCCAGCGCGGCAGCATATACACTAGACTGTCTATCTGACAGGCCCGAATCTTTTAGTAACTTTGAGATGTCTTTTATTTGCATAGTAAAGCTAGTATATTTCTTGTCGACAATTCAATCAACACTTTTTATTAATAATGCACAAAACAGGTCTTTACAGATAGGAAAAAATGAGCTATACTACTCCTTATAACTTTTTAGAAAGATTTATTTAAACATGCCAGTAATCAAATCAGCAATCAAAAGAGCCAAGCAAGAAAAGAAGCGCAAAGCATATAATGTAAGCGTCAAATCTTCTGTTAAGGCTAAATTCAAAGCTGTACGTGATGAAGTTGCTACCGGCAAAGTTAAGAGTAACGAAGATCTA
>Ga0214921_10006748_pt1 | contig 15546 bp, 10 predicted proteins | sample LL1505_MetaG_FD_177992 | JGI IMG/M metagenome (GOLD analysis project Ga0214921, IMG submission 177992) | Freshwater microbial communities from Lake Lanier, Atlanta, Georgia, United States - LL-1505 | ecosystem: Environmental > Aquatic > Freshwater > Lake | place: USA: Georgia | collected...
GCATTGATGACCAGGTGGCTAATATTGTGCAAGCGCAATTATTGTTTTTGCAAAGTGCTGATGCAAAAAAGGATATTCAAATTTATTTGAATTCACCTGGTGGTTCTGTTTATGCTGGTTTAGGAATTTATGATACAATGCAATTTATTGAGCCTGATGTAGCAACTATTTGTACTGGTATGGCTGCAAGTATGGGTGCTGTATTGATGTGTGCTGGTGCTAAAGGTAAGCGCAGTGCTCTAACACATTCACGAGTTATGATTCACCAACCTTTAGGTGGTGCTCAAGGTCAAGCTTCTGATATTGAAATTACAGCACGTGAAATTCAAAAGTTAAAGAAAGAGTTGTATGAAATTATCGCTAAACATAGTGGTAAAGATTATGAAACTGTATGGAACGATAGCGACCGTGATTACTGGATGACAGCTGCCGAAGCAAAGGAATACGGTATGGTTGATGAAGTGATTATTGGTAAGAAATAATTTAGTTCTTGAATCAAATCAAATTAAAAGCACTCGAATTATCGAGGGCTTTTTTATGATATTACCTTTTAAAAATAAAAATCCAAATTTATTCCCCACTATCATACGTCAAGAGTTTTTTAAGTTTTAGTAACGCGGCCTGATTTTCTGGAATTGCTAAACTACTTAGCACCTTTCTTTTTTCTTTATTGGTAAGATGCCAACTCAGTGAAATATTATCAGGTTTTTTATTGTGTAATTGAAAGTCTATTACATCTATTTTTCCATCAAACCAATAGCTACTATATTGATATAAACCATCATTTGCATAATCTTGAATATTGAAAGTGTTAGAATAAAAAGCATCCATTGGTGTACCTAAAGTTCCAGATAAACTCTTATTCCCATTTGGTTCAATAGGAAATTCTTTAAACCTATCACGCATTTGGAGTATAACAACTCCACTTGTATTTTTTGAAATCCATTCACGAAAAGTGTATAGAAATTTCATAGATGTTTGTATGCCATAATTATCGCGGGCGCCAGCATCCATAAGTTCTATTACAGGTATACTAGGCATTGAAACTACTGGAGTTATATATGGAAAAGTCCCACTCATACGCAATGCGCTAGTAAATAGCAAATTGCTTGCATCTTGCTTTTTAAAGAATCTAGAAAACTCAATACCTTCTATATTGGGGTTATATGCAAGTGTATTAGTATGCTCGTATGAAGTGATAAATGAAATTGGCTGCGATGAAATATACATCTTTCTTCCATCGTTTACTACTGTTGGAGTTAAAATCATCATTGGTATCTGTGCACTTTTCTCTAATGAATAGTAGTCCTTTAAACGTTTACCTTTAAAAATATTTTCAGTATTGTCATTTAATCCATTTTCAAAAGCAAAGCCGCGGTCCATTTTATATGTGTATTTACCATCTTTAAAAGTTTGAAAACGCAAAAACAAATCATTTACAGCTATTGAAAATGTAATAGGGTTTAAAATGTCTCTTGAAATATTTTCACGATAGCGATTATGATGCAGATTAAAGTTTTTGTCTAATTGTTTTTTTAAATATAACTCGCGCAGATAAGCCGCGCCAACCATTCCTCCTGATGCGCCAGTAATTAAAAATGTGTGATTTAATAATTCACCATCAAGAATATTATCAGCAAACTGAAGTACCTCAAATGTCCATAGTGATGAACGTAAACCGCCACCGCTAGTATTGATGAGTATTAGTTTTGGTTTATGGTTTAATTCGGTAGATTTGACGCAGTTTTTTTTCTTCCACTTTTTTAAAATTTCTACCATATTACTTTTATCAGCTTCAATAGTTGCTTTTGAAGTATTATAAGAACTTAAGTTTTCAGCAGAATAATTGGCTTTTTCATTGTCATAGTTCAAACCAAAAGCATAACTTTTTGGATAGAAAAAATTTGTACTGAATAAATAATTTAAGATGAGAAAAATTACAAATGTTACAAATGTACTCCATCCTCTAAACCAAGTGTGCAAAGCACTTGTGATCATTAAATATAAAGTGAATATTAAAAAAACGCTCGAACCAGCAGGTAATGCTAATAGAGGAATATTTCTGAATAACCCCAATATCAAAACTGTTAGCACAACAAATATTTGGAATACTGCCGCGTTGCGATGATTTTGACGAAATACATCTAATAAATTTTCTTTATCATAATGACTTACATCGCGTGCTATTTTTATTCTTCTAAAGTTGCTGATATAGGTTTCTACATGCCAGTCGCGGCTTTCGCGATTGCTGATATTTTTAATCGACATGTTTTTTCTGAATATCACACGTGATATTTTGCGCTTTTTAATTTCGTCTTGTTCTACCGTTTTTATCCCAAAAAGATTAAAAATATCTTTATTGAATTTGAAAAAATAACTTAAAGTTAGAAATGCAAATAGGAAAATTCCAAATATAAAACCCGTAATGTCAAACCAAATTCTTGTGTGAGTGGCATATTGGTCTTCGAGTTGAAATTGGTAAATATTGACACAATAAACTACTATAAATACAATAGGAACAATACAATTGTTTAAGCAAAATTTTAAGAATGGATTAGATAGAGTTGCAAGAAATGGAAATCTAAATCCGTTGATAATGTAACTGGAAATATTGAATGCCATAATTAAACCACCACAAGCAAATCCTACTAAAAAATAAGAAATGACGTTGACTTTATTGAGGTATTCAGGATTTAGAAATAGGTAAGGTACTCCATATTTAGCGGCAATGTTTTTTGTAATTAGCCCAAAAAGTATTGCCCAGAAAACTAGAAGCAATTGGTTCTTTTTTAGTTGAACAAAAACCAATTGAATAGGAAAAAAATAGGCGATATACCTATACCATTTATGGTTTATTACATTTTTATAAATGCTCACAAAATATTGTGTTTATTTTTTTAGTAATAATACTTAAATTATTTCTTTCTAAAAATCACAAAGCTTTTTCAAATTAGTTTAATGCGAATTAGTTTTACTAAAATGTATAGTTCAATCCAATATTGCCGCCAATATTCCAATACTTTTGTTGAAAGTCAGCATTCGTTTTTGTTACGCTATTTAAGTTGGTTCTAAAATTTGGGTCAAAAACAATTGCCCAATTTTGAGATAAATAGTAATTGAAACTCAAGCGAAGTATATAATTGTAAACAAGTTTATTACAATTTTCAATTTTAATTTCATTGATACTAGAAACATCATTGCTCAGATAATACATAGTTTGTTTACTTAAAACACCAAAGCCAATACCAGTTTTAAGAGCAACTCCAATTTTGCCATACCTCATTTGATATCCAATTAAAATTGGAATTTCAATATATGAAATTGTATTTTTTCCTTTTAGGTTATTTTGATTTTCATCTATAATATATGCAATCTTTTTTGTTGTTCTTGTTTTTTGAATACTATCATCTTTATAAACTAAAATAGAATCAATTGCAGTATGCGTAATAGTTTGAGTGCCGGTTGAAATAATGGTTTGAGTGCTTACATTGCTTGAAGTATAATTTCCTGTTGCAGCATCAAAATAGCTAATTGTATCTGTTGAATTTACTACTTGAGTATTTACTTGAGTTGTTGTAAAAGTTCTATTATTTTCTTTCCAGTAATTGCTTGTTACTATTTCCCAATAAGGATCTTCAGTATTTAACTCTCTGTAAAATTTATTGCTATAATTTCTAATTTCTGATTGGGTATGATAATTTATTCCAGTTGTTAAAATCAAATGATTGTAATTGTAATTAACGTCAGCACCAACTGTTGATTTTGTTGTATTTTTCTCTTCCAAAATTCGTCTATTTACATAATCCGAGTGAGCGTTATTTGCACTCAATATTTTTTTGTCAACATACATTGCACCTCCATATACTGAAACGCTAAATGCGGTTTTGTGATTTGTAGATTTACTTTTATCTCCAGTACTATTAATGCTTTGTGAAGCATTAGTATTTGTGGGTACAGTTGATGGTTTTTCTAATGCACTAAATAATTTTATTTGAGGTATTGTAAGTGAAATTAATTTTGATGAGTTTTTATCTTCATTGTTTGAAACACTTGTCACAGCTAACATATTTTCTTCATTAGAATCAGCCAATTCAACATGTTTGGTAAAGTTTTGTTTTTCTTCAGTATTGCTTTTCGGCATTTCAGTAGCTAATTTATTCGTTTCTTCTTTATTTATTGTTGGATTTGAATTTGATAAAGGGCTGTTACTTGGTCTGTATTTTATAATTGATGCCTCAGCTAATTGGTTACTTTCTTTTTGTTTTTTTTGTGCAAATTGTGTTACATTTATTTCTGTAATATTTTCATTTGTATTCTCTGATGTTGTATTATTTTTTGAAACAAGACTTGCAAACTTGCTTGTGTTTACTACATCATATTTTACAGCGTTTATATTGTTTTTTGGGTTTGAAATATTTGCATGAGTTTCATTTTGTGTAATGATTTTATTCTTTGCAGCTAAAACTGATTTAGCATTTGGCTTAGCATAAAAGTAAATTCCAAATGCGCCAATTATTGGGAATAAAAACCACAAAATCTTACGGTTATTTTTCTTTACTGGCATTGCATTATCCAATCTTTTTTCAAGTTCCAGCCAATGTTTGTTGGTTGCATCAAACTCTTGCTGCTCCAACTTTTGTTTAAATATTTTTCCTAAATTCAACATAGCAAAATCATTTTTACTGTTTCAAAAATTTGCGTAATCATCTTTCTTAATTTTACTCTAGCACTGGCTAAATATCTTTTACTAGTACGTTCCGAAACTTCTAATTCCTTAGCAATTTCGTTATGTGAGTAGCCATCAATTTCAAATAAATTAAATACTACTTTTTCTTCTTCATCTAACTTTTCAATCAAGCCTAAAATATCTTTCACATTCAAATCTTCATCTACTTCGTCATTTCTGACAATAAAATCTAAAAAGTCAGTATTGCTGTAGTCATCAAGTTTTAAAAGGTTTTTATGCTTTTTATTTTTTCTAAATTCATCAATTACGGTATTTATTGTAATTCGTTTTATCCAAGCTTCAAAGGGCAATTCTTGCTTATAATTTTGAATGTTTGTGAATATTTTAAAAAATGAATCGTTCACAATTGATGCGGCATCTTCTTCATTGTTTTTGTATTTACGAGCTATTCTCATAAGGGTGCTAAACCACATGTCGTAAAGCTCCGACTGGGCTTTGCGATTGTTGTCTTTACACCTTTCTATTAATGAGTTTTGCTTAAACACAAACTAATTTTGTCTAATTTTAAAAACAAGAAAATGCGGGCAATACTATTTACCCGCATTTTTATTTCAACAATCAACTAGTGATTTATTATGAGTTTTTGGGTTTCATTATTTTTTTCTGAAATTACTTTTACAAAATATGTTCCATTGCTAAGACTCGATACATCTATATTTGATGCGTTACTATTAATTTTAAATTCTCTAACAATGCTACCAGTTACGTCAATAATATTTACCGAAGTATTTTCAGTTGCACTTAATTTTAATGTAAAGAAATCGTTTGCTGGATTTGGTTGAATGCTTATAGATTTTGATTTTGAAATCTCTGCAATTCCTGTTGCATTTGTAGATTTTGGAGAGGCAATTACTGCTATACCAACACTTGCATTTGCAGATAAGAATGTTGATGTTGAAGTTTTGAAAACATTACCTAACGAGTCTACTATTAAGCTATCGCAGAATGTATCTGAACACCCAGTTAAGGTATCTGTAACTGAAACACACAATGTATAAGTGCCTAAACCGCTCAAAGTAAAAAATGGTGTAGTGCTGTTACTCATAAATCCGTTGCTTGAATTCCACATATAACTAGGGTTATTAACTTGTGAAATATCAATCAAACAAGCTATACCATTTACTCCAGATGCTGGAACTAAAATATACCCAGCAGTACAATTTCCTCCGTAAGGATTGTTTCCCCACCACGATAAGTCAATATATACAAGTTGTGAGTAACTAGAAATGCAACCATTATCATTTATCGTTAATATTACATTATAGTAACCATTAATTGCAAACGAATGTGTTGGGTTTTGCTGTGTTGATGATGATCCATCACCAAAATTCCAAGAATAAATTGTTGAACTTGCAGTCGAACTACTAAGATTTTGGAAACTTACTTCTCCAATTGCACTTGAACTGTAGGAAGATGTTTCAGTAAAATATGCAGTACAATTTTGTTGGTAGATTGGAAGTATAATTGAATTTGAAAATACCGAAACACAACCGCTTGCATCAGTAATTGTTAACGATGCCCATGCCCACATATTTTGTGACGCTATAAACAAATGTTGTGGGTTTGCACCGGTATCAGTTGTTCCATCGCTAAAAGTCCATAAATAACTAAACTGTGGACTGCCATTCGGATATGAAGTAAAATCAATCAAAGCCATGTTGCTATTTGGCAAATACAAAGAATCAGGTGTGCTTGTAAAAAATGCAGTGCAATTTCCTTGAGGTGTTATTGCAGCTGTGTAGCAGTCGGAAACCGAACATCCATTGGCATCAGTAACAGTATAGCAATATGTGCCGTTTATGCTTGTGTTTACGGTTTGTCCACCAACTAAAGATAATCCATTTAATGTCCATGAATATGTATATGGCGCAACACCTGTGCTACCTGCAGAAATAGAAACAACTTCACTATTTAATCCAAATGCTAATGAGGTACTTGGTAAGCAAGCGGTATAATTAAAGTAATAACTATCAGTTGAAGTGCAGCCACTAGCATCTGTAACAACCACTATATAGGTTCCAGTTTGTGATGGTAGTATTGCTGAAGTTGTATCAAGCATTGGGGCATTATTCAAATACCATTGATAAGTGAAAGGTGATACTCCCGATGTGTTTGCATTTAGTATATGTACGTTCCAAGTTGCAGTATCTGTAATATTTGTGAAGCAGTTTCCTCCGTTTATTGTATAGCAAGCCTGCGCCGTGCAACCATTTGCATCAGTAATTAAAACGCAATATGTTCCAATACCGTTTGGATTGATTGATTGTGCATTTGTTGGAAGAACAATACCGCTTAAAGTCCAACTGTAAGTAAGTGGTGCAGCTCCATTTCCTATTGCAGTAAGGGTAGGAGGAATACCTAAAATTGGAGAACTCATGGTTAGTGAAGCAGTACATCCATTTGATGAAATTGAATCAATAATACTTGCTATTGAAGTACAACCTAAGGCATCGGTAATAGTAACAGAATATGCTCCAGCTTGAGTTGATACAATAGATTGTGAAGTGCTTCCTGTTGACCAATTGTAACTATAAGGTGCAGTGCCATTTGCATTAGCTGTAAAAGTTATTCCTCCAATTGGGTTTGCAATCCATGCAATATTTGCAGTACAATTTCCTCCGCTTAAATTCATGTAAATTGAATCTGTTGACGTACAACCATTTCCGTCAACACCTAAAACACTGTAATATCCGCTTTGTGAAACAGTTATTGTATTTGTTGAATCATTAATTAGCACACCATTCAAATACCAATCATAATGATAAGGTGCAGTTCCATTCGTTGTATTTGCCACTAAACCCATAATTGTATTTGGTGGCACATTTGGTGGAATGAATGACGTGATTGTTGTTTGACAAATATTATTACTAAAATAAGTATAACAATTTTGACTTGAACATCCATTTGCATCAATTATCATACAGCAATAAGTGCCCGAATTTGTTGGGAAATACATGGAATTAGTTGAGGGATAATTCGTACCACTTGTATCAGTCCATGAATATGTAAAAGGTGCTACACCTGTACTTGTAGCTGTTAATGATGCTGGAAAGGAAGTTGATGAAGTATTTGTAATTGTTGTTTGGCAATTATTATTACTAAAACTAACAGTATCACAATCATAAGATATGCATCCTGCTGCATCAGTTACAGTGCAGCAATAATAACCAGCTGTTGTAACGTTTAAATAGGGTGTTGTAATTGCAACTCCATTATTATACCAAACATAAGTAAAGGGTGCCATTCCAATTGGATTTGCAGTTAATTGATATGATGTATTCGATGTTGGAATTGAAGAAACATTAACGCCGCAAAATGGTGTATAAACATAATTGTAAGTGGCAGATGATGCACAGCCTGTTACATCAGTTATAACAACAGAATATGTGCCATTTTGAGAAGGATAAATATTTTGAGTAGTATCTCCTGTGCTCCATAAATAAGTGTGAGGAAACCCTATAGAGTATGCTTGCAAATAATTTTGTGGAGACGTTGTAGATTGATTGATAGATGCTTGACAGTTGCCAACAGTATCACAAATTGTTATTGTAGCACCAATTGCATCAGTTATTGTAACGCAATAAGTTGTAGGCGTTACATCATTTACTATGATGGTAGATGTGGTTGCGCCGTTACTCCAATTATATGTAAATGGAGGATGGCCATTAAACACAAATGGCATTACTTGAGTTGAAGTATAATATAAGGCGAGGCTAATATATCCAGAAAGGGCTGTATTGTAACTTGCACTGCTAACACATCCTGTGGCATCGGTTACATATAAATTATATATACCTTGTTGTGCAAGAAGTATTGAAGATGCATTGCTGCCACCGCTCCATAAATAAGTAAAAGGTGCAACACCAGTAGGATTAGCTTGCAGAAGATGTGTCGCACCTCCTTGATAAACATACTCAATACTTACACCACAATTTGTTGTACACAACGACAATGGAATATTAATCATTTGTGTGGAATTTAGTACACCACTTTGGCTGATTGCAGTGCAGCCTGCAATTGTTATAGTTGCTGTGTAGTTTATTCCATTTCCTATTGCATCATTTATAGTTACCGGCTGAAAACAAATTTGTGGACTCCCGTTCATCGAATCGGTTTGCGTGCTAATAAGAGCGCCGTTTGCAAACAAATTCATTGTAGCCACATTATAGTATGGCGTGCTGTCGGGCGATTGTATGTAACCGCATACTGTTAAATTATATGTTTGTACTTGTGCATACAAACCAATACTTGCTATAAAGGCAAATAAGAAAAGCGTTAGTTTAGTCTTCATGTTTTCAAATTTAAAAAGTTTAAAATAGTTGTACGATTAAAGTACTAACGGATAACTAAATTGCAAAGGGACACAGTTATTCAAATATATTTTGTGAGATAAATTATTACACAAAAAAATAATTTAGTTTAAAAAAGAACAGAAGTATTATTTGTCTTTTCTAAAAAAAACTAATGTTTTTTAAAAATAAGCATTGCCCACTCTTGCCTACTTTTTGTTTTGATATGTTTTAGATTGTGAGATTTAGCTTTATTTATAAGGCTTTCAGCATCGGTTGTAAAGAAACCACTGAGCAAAAGTTTACCTTTTTGCTCTAAAGCATTTGAGTAAATTTCAATGTCATTCATCAAAACATTTTTGTTGATGTTGGCTATTATTATTTCAAATTTTTGATTGCCAATTTGTTCGGCACCTCCTTTTAAAACCTCAATTATGTTGCAGTTATTGAGTGCAACATTTTCAATTGCATTTTCATAAGCCCATTCTTCAATATCAATGGCTACTATTTTTTTGGCATATAGTTTTTCGGCAAGTATTGCTAAAACAGCTGTACCACAACCCATATCAAGAATCAACTTATTAGCAATTTCAATTTCAAAAATTGTTTCAAGCATTAGATAAGTAGTTTGATGATGACCAGTTCCAAAACTCATTTTTGGTTCAATCACTATATTTAAAACTTCATTTTGTTCAGAATGAAATGGTGCGCGAATAATACATTTGTCTGCAACTAAAATAGGTTCAAAACTTTGTTCCCAAGTAGCATTCCAGTTTTGTTGTGCAATAATTTTAAATGAAATTTCATTTGTAATATTTACGTTATCCAAAGTAGTTTTTACTTCAAGATACAAATCTTCAATGTTTTTTGATTCTGGCTCTTGAATATATGCTAATAGATGATTTTCGTTTTCTGTAAAGCTCTCAAATCCAATATCGCCAAGCACCGCAGTAATAATATCGCTTTCGATAGCATCGTTTGTAGTAATTTGAAATTCTATATAGTTCATGATAAATATAAGAGAATGTATAAAAAAAGGAAATGATTAAATTTCTTTGAAACTGAATGATATAGCTACTTCTTTCCGAAGTATTTCACCCATTTTAAGCATATCAGTATCTCCAATATCGTAGTGCCAAAAAATATTGATTTTGTGATTTTTATTTATTTCATCAAGCAATAAAATTACTTTCATTATTTGTTTTGTAGAGGAACTGCTAAGAAGTTCGAAATGAAAAATAAAATTGGTTTCCAAGCTAGGAGTTTCTGCATACATTTTAAGCCAGCTAATAATAGGAGCATAAAATAAATTTGCATTTTCTGGAAATGAACGTCCCGAAATTTCAAATTGTTGCGTGTGATTTAATACAACTTTTGGTTTGTCGAAACTGGCTTCAATTATAATAGGTTCCATTTTAAAAGCTTATGTGTGCTACAATATTCAAATATGATAATTCTTCATTAAAAGGTTCAATTGCAATGTCAATTTTGTTGTTGGTTTTATGTCTAATGTCTAACAATCCCAAGCCTCCTCCATGTTTTCTATCAACATCATCTTTCATTAATATTTCCAAATATAAAGCTTTAACTTTTTCGTCCTCCATATTGTTGATTTTCTCAACATAATCCAAAATATTTTTAGTTTTAGAATTTTCAATGTAGTTTACAGTTATTAATGACATGCAATTTTGTCCTTCAGAAATAACAAATAATCCTGGCCCTTCTCCTTCATAATCCTTTTTTCCATCAGCGTGATAGCAAATATTTTGCAACAATTCAATCATAACAGAAATTACCGATTTGCGCAATTTCGTATTTTGAATAGTAGCAACATTGCATTCAGTCATCGCCAACAATCCTTTGATATTATCATGTCCAAATTGTCCATGAAAAACAGTTTTTATATTGTGTTCCAAAATTATGTTGTGAATATTTTGGGCAAGCAATAATGTATTTTCATTCCCTCTCGCCGAATCTTCCGTTTCAACAGTGTTTAAAGCAACGTTAGCCTGAAAGTAGAAGTATGAAAAAGTTTCGTTTACATCAATAAAGTCATATGTAAGTTTGTTTCCCGACTTGCGCAACATTTCCAAAAGTCCGAGTCCTGCACCACCTTTTTCAGAAAGCTCTGCTGCGCTTAACATTTCCTTATGGTATTCTCTTAACTCTTCTTGATTTAATGAATTTATTTTTTCAATTTTTTCTCTTAACGCTTCAATGTTTGATTTTTTAACAAGGTTGCCCGATGTAACTAAATAGCCAAGTTTTGTTTTATGAATCGAAAAAAATCCTTCTTTAGTTTTACTATCTATTGTATTGCTTTGGTGTCGTGTAATGTTTTGTAACGACTCAACCATAATATAGTAAACTTTCTTTTTTGTTTTTGATGTTTCACTTTCCACTTCCATACTAGTTTCAACCAAACTTAAAATATGCCCTGTTAAGCTATCTGTAAATTCGCCACTGTATGCATAGCTCAACTGATAATCATCAAGCTTATTAAACAAACTTGAAAAAAATGCTAAATCAAACGATAATTCCATAAATCAAACGTAGTGCTTTTTTAAATATAACCAACACGTTTTCGACAACTTACTTTGGATTGATTTTATATTGTATTATAATTTGTTTGTTTCGCTTTCACTTCATAAGAAAATAGTTTTGTTTACAGCGAAATTTGTAAAATCGCTAAAGCCTAAATCTAATTAAGCATAACAAAATCAAAAAACCCACGATAAATACAAATTTATCGTGGGTTTCTTTATTAAAGACTGATCCTAGTTTTAGAACTTAGCCCTAGTTTTCTTCTTAACAACCTTTCGGCGATTAACGATATTACGATATTTATTTTGGTAATATTTATTTTTTCCTTTTAATACATAACCAGCAGTTATATTTAATAAGAAATAACCATCTTTATCTGAGTTACTACCTCTTAAACTTCCAACTGTTTTATTTTGTTTTGAATCGAAATACTGGTCATAATTTGCTCCATAAGGTAAATTTGAATTATAGTTTACTCCAGCCTTATTAGCTGTTGCGTTTCCATCATTTTGATAAGTTTGAACTTCAGGTGAACGATTAGCCAAAGCATATTTGGGGTCATTAGGATTTTGCACGGCATCGTTAAAACTACCTTTCGCACTTGTTTTGTACCTACCACTTACATCATCCAAGAAATCGCTACCAGTAAAACGGTAACTGGCATCCATTCCAATACGAATTTTCTTATTTATTGTGTAAGCAAATCCAAGACCTACAGGCGCAGACCAAGTAATTGGCGAATAGGCTGTACCTTCAGTTTGTAAAGGTCTTAAATTATATGACTTACCGTTTAATTCAGCTCTAGGGTTAAAGAAAATTGCACCGAATCCAGTAAAAAAATAGGCTCTAAAATCCATCCTCTTTTTGCCGCTTTTACTTACAATTGAAGTTCTCGGAGACATTTTAGTTTGTTGAAAAAAGTTCCATTCAACTGTTCCCATCAACTCCATTAAGTCAGTTTTAAAACTTAAGTTTCGTGCTTGTCTGGCTGGGTTTTTACTTAATTTATCATCACCTGATAAGCGGGTATAAATGAGTGAACCTCTGAATGAAAAATCTTTGGATATTTTATACCTAAAGTATCCATTTATGGTGAATCGTGTTGCTTGCCATTTTAAATCTGCAAAGCTATTTTGTCGACCTTCTTTAATTCCGCCACCAATATCTCCTAAGTAGTTAGACATGCCTAAGCATCCTCCAAATTCCTTTTTATATTGGGAAAATGCTGATGTAAATGCAAGCAAGAATAAAATTGAAAATAATAACTTTCTCATGGGTGTAATTATGTTTTTTTAATTGTTGTTTATTATCTAGAAAAGATAATATTGTGCGAAAATATTATTTATAATCACATTAACAAAATTTTGAACAATCTTATGGTCAAAACTAAAATCACAATCAAAATTTTCATCGGGTCAATAATTTTTATAGTTTCAAATTCATTTGCCCAACAAATGAATGAAAAGCTACCATCGAGCATGGATAAATTAGCTGCAGTGCTTCAAATTATTGATAATAATTACAAGGATACCATCAACATGAATAAGATGGTTGAGGATGCTATTGAAGGTATGCTTGCAAAATTAGACCCACATAGCGTGTATACAACTCCCAAAGAAATGAAGGATTTCAATGAGCCACTAAACGGTAATTTTGAAGGTGTTGGAATTCAATTTAATTTATTGAAAGATACCATTACTGTAATTTCGCCAATTAGTGGTGGTCCGTCTGAAAAGGTTGGAATTCAAGCTGGTGATAGAATCATCAAGATTAACGACACTTTAGTAGCAGGGGTAAAGATTAAGAACGATGGTGTAATGAAAAAGTTACGCGGTAATAAGGGTACAAAAGTTAAAGTTGGAATTTTACGACATGGAGTTAAAGAAATCTTAGACTTTACAATTACTCGCGATAAAATTCCATTGTATAGTATAGATGCAACTTATATGGCAGCTCCAGAAGTTGGTTACATCAAACTTAACCGTTTTGCTCAAACTTCTTATCAAGAGTTTATGGAATCATTAGCTAAGTTAAAATCAGCTGGTGCAAAAGATTTGATTTTGGATTTACAAGATAATGGAGGTGGTTTTTTAAATACAGCTTTCGACTTGGCTGATGAATTTTTGGGAGCAGGTAAATTAATTGTATATACTAAAGGGATTCATTCAGCACGCCGAGACTACAATTCTACAATACGCGGTGATTTTGAAAAAGGACGGTTGATTGTATTGGTGGATGAGGGTTCTGCCTCGGCTTCCGAAATTTTATCTGGTGCGGTGCAAGATTTGGACAGAGGCTTAATTATTGGCCGCAGAACTTTTGGTAAAGGCCTAGTACAAAATCAGTTTCCATTGCCAGACGGCTCGGGCATGAGGCTTACAACTGCACAATATTTTACTCCAACCGGACGTTGCATCCAAAAGCCTTATGATGGAACTGAGAGTTACTACAAAGATTTGTATAACCGTTACAAGCATGGTGAGTTACAAAATGTAGATAGTATCAAATTCCCTGATTCATTAAAATATAAAACACCAAATGGAAAATTAGTTTATGGAGGTGGCGGCGTAATGCCTGATATCTTTATTCCTTTGGATACAACTATGAATTCGAAATATTTTACCGATTTAGCACGAAAAGGTATTCTGAATCAGTTTACTCTCACTTACGTAGATAAAAATCGCAATGATTTAAAAGCAAAATACCCTGATTTTGATACATTTAAAAAGGGTTTTGTTGTGGATGAAAAACTTATGAATCTTTTTACTGATGCAGGTGAAAAAGAAGGAGTTAAAATGGATGAGGCCGGCTTAAAAACTTCAGCCCCAGCCTTAAGAATTCAGATAAAAGCATTTATAGCCCGCGATTTGTGGAAAAGCGATAATTTTTATGAAGTATTTAATGAACTGAACGATCCACTAAAAAAGGCACTTGAAGTTTTAAAAGAAGATACAGCATTTAAGAAGTACAAAATAAATTAACTTGAATTTCCTCGTATTGAATTATATATTCAAATGGAACAACTACTGAAAATAACACTTATTCAAACCCATTTAATTTGGGAAAATGTAGATGTGAATATTTCTCATTTCGATAAGTTAATTGATGCAATTTCTGAGAGTTCAGATGTTATCATACTTCCAGAAATGTTCAGTACTGGCTTTAGTATGAACATCAGTATTGCCGAAATTATGGGTGGTAAATCAATGAAATGGTTATCCCGAAAGGCGGCTGAAAAAAATGCTGCTATTTGTGGTAGTTTAATGATTGAGGAAAACGGTAAGTTTTATAATCGTTTCATATGGATGAATCCAGATGGGACTTCCCAAACTTACAACAAACGCCATTGCTTTAGAATGGCTAACGAACATAACTACTTTACTCCTGGTGATGAAAAAATAATTATTGATTACAAAGGATTTAAAATATGCCCAATGGTTTGTTACGATTTACGTTTCCCTGTTTGGAGTAGAAACAAAATTGTAGACAATGAATACGCATACGATATTCTCTTATATGTTGCTAATTGGCCTGAGCGCCGCGAATTTGCCTGGCAGCAGCTGCTTATAGCACGTGCTATCGAAAACTTAAGTTTTGTAGTTGGAGTAAATAGAGTTGGCAAAGATGGTTTTGATATTGATTATAGCGGACAATCCGCTATAATCAATATGTTGGGGCAAAAACTAACCTCATTACAATCTCACAAAACGGCAATCGAAACAATAACAATTAATAAAACTGAGTTACAAAAATATCGTGAGCAGTTTCCTGCTCACTTAGATGCCGATGCGTTTGAAATAGTATTGTAATTTACTGTATAGAGATTTCTATTTAAGAATTACAAGTTTTTTATTTGCGCTGTTTTTATTACTATCAGAATATATAACCGAATATATACCAGCCTTTAAACTGCTTGTATTTATCTCAAATTCTTGTGAATTTAGAATATCAGAAATTACAATTTGA
>Ga0214921_10006749_pt1 | contig 15545 bp, 17 predicted proteins | sample LL1505_MetaG_FD_177992 | JGI IMG/M metagenome (GOLD analysis project Ga0214921, IMG submission 177992) | Freshwater microbial communities from Lake Lanier, Atlanta, Georgia, United States - LL-1505 | ecosystem: Environmental > Aquatic > Freshwater > Lake | place: USA: Georgia | collected...
CTTCACAACGGTATCATTCGTGAGATTGTTGCCTATACCGGCGCCACCTACAAGAAACGCAATGGCAAGTATATGGGTCAAATTCCCCGGACGGACCCTCGGTACGCATTACTGTCGGCGATTCCGCAGAAAACGTTCTGGTTCCTCGCTCGTCCTCCCCACTGCGTGTTTTTCACGTCCAGCGTCATTTTATCCCGTATTACCGACACATGCCCTATCCACGTAAGTTTGGAAGTGTTTGGGTCCAAATATACCGATGATCCCTATTTCGGTAACACCGAAAGTATATACTACAAGTTATTCACCATATCTAGTGATGATATTCGGCTTTCCAAGTTTTATCACTATTACCGGGAAACCGACCCCGTCGACGCAATCATCGCAGAAAACCGAGCAATCATCGCGGAAAACCGCGCCATCATCGCAGATAACCGAGACATTATCGCAGAAAACCGAAAAACGCGCAAACTTCGCGGTCTCTTACAACATGCCTTCATCTCTATCAGTATGTTTGTGACGGGGGTGATTTACGCCACGTCTGTAACCCGGGAAATTGCGTCCATTCGATCCCCTCATTTGGCCTAACGGTTTCGGTGGGGGTTTGGTTGTGGTAAAGTAGCCGTTTCAAATTACATAGTGGAAAAACCACATAAACACAGCTCACACTATTATGTAGATGGGTCCCGTTCAATCGCACTTTACTCATCACTATACGGAGACGCCGCACAGCGCGACCTACACCTACACCCGCAGCAACCGCTTTGGCGCGGTGGAGTCTCGCCACACGATGGCTTCTCCCAATCTTCCCGTGCGGAGCATGATCACGTTCAGTGACGGTCACGGTTTTGTGGTGTCGCAGCACCGGCGCGGATGCCTCGCCAACAACTTTTCCGAGTACGACGCGGGTGCTCCTCCCGCGGACGGGTTCGACGAGGGGGATTACAGTCATTTGTATGATACCCGGACGTGTACGTGCGGGCGCGGGTGTGGTTTGACCCGGGCCGTGTAGTTTTTTTGTTAGATGGTTAGAATAGTATAATAGTAGAATATTAGATCCTTACCTAGATATATGTAAAAAAAAAAATAATTATTTTTTACATATACACCAATTGGACGAGTTACCCCACATTGCGGGGTTTTGTATATTTCTATAATATAGGTAAATAACTATGTTAAGTAAACTTCGCAGTGCGCTTTTAGGGCCACCGCGAGAACTTGACGGCAAATATATTTTCACTTTTGAATTTAACGATGAAAAATATATCGTCATTTACGTTATTTTTCATGGAAAGATTATAACAACTGAAAAACATTTTGAAAAACATATGGAAGATTTTATAAAAGTAGACCGTTTTAATAGAAGGCATATGTTCACAAAGAGTCCTCAATCAGTAGAAAACAAGAGAAATTTGGCAAGGAGTATTACACCGGAACTCATCAAAATGGAAGATTACCCCAATATTCAACGGGTAATTAAGGTCAATCAGAGCCAAATAGGCGATATGTCTTTGTTATATCCTGCTAGTCCATTTAGTATGAAAATTAAGCGAAGAATATCACGATTAATTTCAAACAAAAATAAATTAAATGATACATCTGAGTTAACCGTTGATGACATAAAAAATATATTTTTAGAAGATGAACGGGATATACATATGGATCCGATTGATAAGGGTTTAAATCAACTAGGTATAAAAAGCAGATTCCATGTAGCAACGACAACCGGTCCTGGCCCTGGAACAGAAATTTGGCTAGACCCCGCCAAACTCAAAACGGAAAACCGTACATCAACCGCTGCGTTTGTAAAAGGCTTCACAGGATCACAAGGATTTTATGACAAAAAATACAGTTTTGATCCAAAAAATCCTAATGACAACAAATACTACCGTGGGTCTTTTTATAGGGAACTTTCCGATTTTGGATTTACCATAAAAAGCGATTATCGCGATCTTCTGGGAATAAGATTATCTGAAATATTTGAAGATATCAATGAAAACCGGTTAAGAGTGATGAATGCAGACGGGACCAAAAGAAGAATAACAGGAATAAAAAATGTAATTATAATTGATAAGTCATGTAATTCACCTGGTGTAAAAATATACAGTGCCCCCGGCGTATTGTTTCATCCTAATGCGGCCGGTGGTGGTCGTAATAAAACCGTCATCGTAAAACGAAACAAAAGTAAAAGAAAAACCATCAAGAAACAGAAACCTATTCATAAATAACACGGATCGATTCATGGGGTGCCCCCATCATTTTATAGATTTAGTATATAAGCCACCATGTCAACGCGTAAAAACGTGCGTCCCGTCCACATAAAAACATTCAAATCCATGAATTCGAAGCCCATGACTCCTAAGAAAGGGGTGGCCATTTTTGTGGAGCCGATCAACAGCATGACGAACGATCCCACCATTCGCGGTGACGTCTTCAAAAAATTCGTCAACGGCAAACTCGTTAAGCAGGTTTTTGTCAGTAAAAACCGCATGAAAAAGATAATAGCGACGGCCAAAAAAAGTCGTCGTAATTCTGGGGGACGAGTAACCCGTCGCGCTTATCCGAGAGTTGCCGCAGTTAAAGCGCCGGCCATGCGACCCCGCCGCGCTAAGGCATTTGTCCCTCAACCGCCTCCTCCGCAACCCGTCTACGTGAACCAGCCGCCTCCCCCAGGACAATTGCCCGCCCAACAAATATACGCCGCGGACAATACGACCATGGGCCAAGCCGCGAAACAGGGATTGGCCGGAGGCGTAGGTTTTTTTGCGGGGGAAGCGTTAGTTGGTGGTGTGATAGATGCCATGTTTGGTAATGATTAATGTGGCTGATCCATTCTCATGCTCGAGTACTTATTTTTTCTTGGTCAATCGTCTCGGTTTCCGTCTCCCTCCGCCGACCGTGGTCGACTGCGTAGTGGACTTCCGTCGGGTCGGTTCACAACTACCGTCGATTTTATTACGCCTGGTACCGTTGGGGCAGCGTTTGGGCTTGTCAACGGAAGCCTTGGTCTGCGGCACTACTGCGGGTCCTTGAGTGAGTTTATAATCAAATATTGTCACGGTGTCTTTGCGGTCAGAGTCACGGTCTTCGATTGTCTCTTTACTTTCACCCATATAAGTGATGGATAACCCACGTGGAAATAAAATTTCGTTCTCACCTTGTTCTTCACTATAATAGTCGTTGACCGTGATGTATTGCACACCGACATCGACATGAAACCGGAAAAGGCAACATTGGGTTTCGTCATCCGTGAACGATTTTGCCACGGAAGCATCTGGTGTGGTAGATACATAGTTTTTGAGTAGAATGGGTTCCCGGGAAGGAGAAGATTCGTAGGGTTGGTCCATACCACGATAAACGAAAAAAAGAGGATTGTCATTGATTTTTGCCTCTTTTTGAAACAGTTTGTCGAGTTTTTTGATGTGTTTTTTGACATCCTTCAAATATTTTTTTGAAAATTTCTTCAAAAACGCGGCATCATCCGAATCTCCCAATAAATAGGTATTGATATATTTATGCCCATTGTCGCTGGTATAATACATAAACGTCTCATCCTCGTCATCCATCATCGGTATTCCCATGGCCACTAAATCGTCTAAGGTAAATTGTTTTTCCATGCCGCGTTATACATAATTGTTAGATATTGTAATACTTTTGAAAATATAACAATATCTAGTAAAATCCCCCTCCCCCGACTACGTTTGGGCGGTTTACTTTCGTATATATAGATTCTTCGGGTTGTCACATTGTACGGTGGACTCGAAATGATAACTCACCGGCCCATCGTTATGCATACGGATGGTCAGTTTGTGTATTTTGCGGTATTTGGGAAATATAACGGTTAGGATCATATATGCTGTAGTGTAATAGGTTTGTAGGGTCGGCCCGGCAAGGCCGGTCCGCAGTAACTCGTAGCGGGGATCGTTCGGTGACAACTGATCCATGTATTTTCCGGCTCGGTATTTGATTGCGCCCTGGTATGACAAAATATTACGTACGATGTCTTCCGGTAAATTTGCGAAGATCGCATTCATGTTGCGACGTTTTCTGTGTACGGTTTCGGTACAGATTTCCAAAATTAATCAATTTTTCGATGTGAAGATTGAGGTGAAGATTGGGTGATTCGACTCTGAATCACCCATTGACCGGTTCTACGGCAGTGGAGAATATTTCATAACCGCTTTACGTATAGTCTTGAAATTAGATTTTTCGATGATACCCGCTAACGGTATTACGGCCGAACAATCCGCATTATTTAGTGTAGCATTTCTTATGAAATCGAGCGCATCTTGTAATTCAAATGTAATATAATAATCGTCATAAGTGAGAGGGTCATCTATGTGTTTACACAAGTAATAGATGTTATTCCAGAAATTTCTGAGTTTATTGTCGGGTGTATCCATCGCCGTCTTGGATTTTCCAAAGTCCATAATAACTATCTTTTTGTTATATTTTTCCAGGGATAGTTCATAGGGTTCCGAACCCGAAAATGAATAGGTGATTTTATGCTGTTGGGTTGGTTTAAACAATAAATTTCCCGTATGTAAATCCTCGTGAGTGAATTTGATCTTATCGTACGCCATTCCCAAAGAAAGCACTGCTTGGACCAACAAATGTTTCAACAGTCCGATGTTCTCTTGGTCCCAAGTAAATGTCGCAACGGAACCATCTTGTATGAACGGCATTACCAATACATCCCTTTTATTTTCATCGTCGACCTTGGATTGACATATTGGTTGGTTGTAGTCGATGGGAGCCCCTTCGCGATCTATGGTAATATGGTGGTCTTCATTTGACGTATCATCGTAACACGGGAAAACACAAATAAATTTGATAAATCCGGGTATTCCTTTGAGTGCTTCGCCAATCATAAATTCTTTTTCCGCAAAACTGCGGTATTTGTCGTTGATGGGGTATTTCGTTGGTCTATCAATCTTGACAACTATTCGCCGGTGTTTTTTGTTTACTAGCTTCTCGGTGGCAACCGCCTGGAGTATCGACGCTTCCTCGGTATTTCGAATAAGTTTATTCACTTTGATGGATTCGCGAATGGCTTTACTGTTATAAGAAAAAAACCCACAGTCTATATAATATTTGGTTCCGCCCGTTTTTTTATTCTGGGCAAATTTTTTAAGGTACTGTACGGGATTCATCGCTATAATAAATATAATATTACATTTATTACACCTTGGCGCGTTTTACACTTTTGAAGATTGGAAAATGGGACCCAAATAACATAAAAATATAGCATAGACTACATTAGTCATGTTATTCTCGTCTTTACCGGTAGATATTATTCATCATATTTTGTCTTACAATGAAGTTGTAAAACTAAGAAATGGAAAATATATGGGACAAATTTCACCCACGGATGAACGATATGAATTATTACAGAAAATTCCCAAAATGATACTTAAAGACAGCGGTATGGTATTTACGTCTCTGGGAGAAACGGGATATTTATTTGACATACCATTGACAAATAAAGAACATTCTTTATCGCTGTCAATAAACCAGTATAAGTCAAAATGCCACACGGTCTCTGTGGTCTATAATAATAGACAGAGGGGTATAATTCTTCGTTATTTTCGCAAGTAATACAAACTTTTTTATGATAATTATATATAATGGTAATGGTAAAACCGTGTCCGTGTCGTAAAACACAACGTCGTCGCGGCGGAGGACCCAAATCACGCAAGTCGAAAAGCACCAAAAGCGTTACCGCGAAAAATGAGAAATCGGCCAGTCCCAAGTCGCCGGGTTCTCCGGAGAGATGCGGTATTTGTCTCGAAGGTATGACGAGACTCACCAAAAAGACCAAATGCGGGCACCGTTTCCACAAGGAATGTTTGCTTATGTGGTGCGATTCGCAAAAACAAAAGGGATTTGCTACCGAATGTCCCTTTTGTAAAAAGAGTATTGAGAAGGATTGTGCTGCGTTGGAACCCGGTCAACCGATGCCCGAACATCGCATCCGCAAAATTTTAGACTACGAGGACCTTGAAGCGCTGAAAGGAGGAATGAATGGTCAAAGGGTCGCGGAATTAAGTGAGAAAAAACGGATGGTTTTAGAGAGATTGCGATTCCCGAAAGGGTACAAATATGACAACTGGAATAAAATCACAAATTACGAATTAGCGAAACGATTTTCCATGAATCGGGAAAAAGTTGGCCGGGAATTAGGATTGGAGTTGTAACTCTCTAATGTGTACACTGGCGCACAAATTGAAATACGCTTTGGGTATTTCAATTTCAAAAACACATAAATTTTACGTGAGATTATTATACATGGCCCTCTTACCCCTAGAGATCATACATCGTATTCTAGAATATGATGGTAGGATCAAGTACCGAAACGGAAAATACATGGATCAAATTCCTCGGGACGATTACAGGTACGCGTTATTGGAAACCATCCCGAAATTGTTCCCAAATTATTTACACCAATTCTGTTACATCCTGGTACGCAACAGAAAACTGTTTTGGGAAAAACTGAAAACTCCTTATGAGGGTACGTTGGGTGAAGAAACGTTTCTGGTGAAAAACTACGAGCGACCACACAGCAATAAATATGTGATAAATCATCAGGGGTTTCGTTACATATTGACGATTTACAAACCGCGGCCCACATTTACGGGTTCCGTTTCACAATTTTTCTTTGGGGTTTTCAATAGTACGTGATGTGGTCACACTTGGTCTTCCTTGCGTAATTTACCATGTAGACTTTACACAAAGGGCGATATTTTCAAAAATTCGCCGGTATATTTTCTGACAACATACAGTAATTTTGTTTGGGGGTCCCAATCGCTACACCAATCATTTTCTGAATTTATAACACGCATATGTTGATTATGCGCGTGATAATAATCACTTGCCTCTTGTTTAGTTGTAAAAATTTTATTCATATAACCCATGTGTTCCTTTTTTCCGTTCCATTCTGGATGGGTATTGTGACCATCAATAAAAAACTGTTGGACTTCTAAAATATATGGCATTGATAAGTATAACAAAATAACTTTATATTAATTTTATTGTTAACATGGACTGTCCGAATTATGTCTACCGAGATTTTAATTTACCGGGCGATTATTATGGTGAAATAGAAGTTGTTGTGTTGCCCGGCAATAAATTACACGTACAGGTAAATTCATTACATCAAAACTACACTATGGATTATCTGATCGATTGTCCCGCCGGACAAGCCGATGTGGTCGTGAAATATCATGAGAATATGGATTTATATACCGTAATAACAACCATTTTGGACAAATTGACTGACGACCACAGATATTACTTGTATAACAGTAAAATTTCCAAAGATTATATTTACTGTTTTTCAAAATTTGTAGAAAAGAATCCGGAACTGCCTTATATCATACGCAACGAATCCGGCGGCGGGGCATTGTTGGCGTTTACTCCCGAAAACATGAAATATGTGGATGTAAGAAACACGGATTATGAAGCACATGAAGACTATATCACACTATATGGTGAAGTAAACAATTACGGTTCATTTACATATGATTATCCGGTTATTAGTAGAGAAATGACCAAAGAATATTATGATTTAACCCGCGGGCACAATGTTCGCCGTATAAAACTCGATCCGGAATCATTGGAATACGTGGTTGATCCTGAATTTGAAGAACGGTATCGGGAATAATTTTACACTTGGTCTTCCTTGCGCAGTTGGGCCGTTTTGGCCAATTCCTTCATCACTTTCGGGTACGCTTTCAGGCGGTCCACTTCGGGGCGGATGACATTCATCATGAGAGACAAGTACTGTTGACCCAGTTCGCTGTCCAAATTGTGGTACTCCGGGCGGTTTTCGTGTTCTTTCATCCATTCCACGAGGCGGGCGCACGCTTGCCGTGCGCTGATTTCGAGAACCTCCACAAGCTTCTCGTTGTTCTCGTGTTTGGTCCACTCGTCGGCGTCCCGTATATACATGCTGTCGCGTTTCACGTCGGTGAAATGAATGGGGCGGTTGTACACATCGCACAATTTCAGGTTGTCCACCAGGAGGTGGGTCAGTCCCTTTTGGAAGCCGTTCTCGCCGGTGTAATACAGGTGGTCGTAATCTACCTGTAATTGCTGCGCCCAGTCGGTGATGTTGACCGCGTCCTTGCATTTCTCGTTGAGAAACATGTTGATGGTGTAGTGCTTACTGTTGTTATTATTCGAATTATTGTTCGAATTATTGCTGCTATTATTAGCATAATTATTGTTTTGAGTCAAAGCAGGTTGGGATTTCGTTTCCTGGAGGATGGTTTTCACCATATTGACCACTTGTTCCATCATTTGCTTGTTGTTGTCCATCATTTTGTCCACCATGGTGACCATGATGTCTTTTTTGATGGTTTCCTCGCTGACAACTAGTTGGGTTGACGGGGGAATTTCCGCAACTTGGAGAACAATGTTCTCCGGGGTTTCTTTGCGACCTTGGCATCTTTTGGAATGTCCCCAACAAGTTTTATAATTATCATAAGTTTTGTCGCATTTCAAACAGGTATAACGGTTGACAATTTCCAGAAAATCTTCTTCCTTGTTCTCATTTATCACATGTTGCTTGGATGTGCGATGTTTTTTGGCTTCTTTTTTATCCGTGGTAACAAATTCACAGTAATCACAACAAAATTTGGTTTCCATCATTTTTTCTGATTTATTGTCGGGTAGTACACAAATACCCTGTTCACTTTTTTCAGAATAAACAGTGGGTTGGTGGTTATTTTGCTCGTTTGGAGCATTTTTCTCTATATTCGGAGCATTTTTCTCTACAGTTTGCTCCTTGCTCCTTTTTTGGTGTTTTGTAGTGGACAAATGTCGGTCATAATTAAACTTTTTGCTCCACGATTGGTCACAACATTCGCATAAATAAAAATGTGGTTTTAAAAACATGCTTTTTTCTCTAAAGAAGAGAAAATTTTCTCTTTATATCTCTTTGTAGAGAAAAAAATAAAAAACGAGCAGAATTAGCACAGTTGCGTCCAAATTCTCCCACAGCATAATTGTGAATTACAATTTCTGTCACGACAGCATAACAGTCACAATTCCATTTTTCGGGGGTTTCTAAAAAAGTAAAAAACAAAAGTCCGCCAGGATTTTGAAAATCGGACATTTTAAAATGTCCGATTTTCAAAATTTCAAAATACTTTTCAAAAACAGTTTTGAGAGAACCCTAGAATTAATTCACTATTTTTCTTCAAAAACGGGGGTTTTTATAAAGAATCCACAATCATGGTTTTGTTGGCAACAATACTCAGGTGAAACACCACGTGTGATATGTACCAGTACGGACTGCCCCGGCCGTGTAACCAGTTGGACAAGAGAAACGACAACACCATGACTACCAAGAGGGGGTACCCGACAATCAAATAGGGTGGGTAAGTCACGTACCTCACCCCGTGGTATACCATGATAACAAAACAGATCTTGGAACAGATCAAATCGCCGGTTTTACGCAGGGAGGGTACCGGGTTTCTCCAGTAGTTGATGGAGACCAGGGACGTCACCGCAATCACGCCGAACATACCGTAGAGGTGCTTGTAGTAAGCGTACCCCCCTGGGATGAAAAACAGCGCAGAAGTAATTATGAGTGTGTAATTGGGCGGCATAACTGGATTGGCTTGACAACACGGGGTGTCCGAAACATTTTTGTAATATTCAATTTTTTCCGTCCCAAATTAGAACAAGGTTCTCCAAAATCAACAATGAAAAGGGAAATAGAAATACCCATCAAAGAATAAATTGTAGGGAACATAATAATAAGATACTTTTATGTTTCGTGTTTGGAGAACCCGGGGTTAAGTAGTGCGTATTTTGACAGAGAAAACAACCAAATGAATGTTTTAGTTGGGTAATATATATGGGTCCCAAAAAGAGGGTCGCACCAGGCAACGCCGATCTGCTAACTATCGCCAATCCGGCCGATTTCACACATAAGTGGCCCTCTAATTTACAAGATTTACCTTTCACCGACCATCACTGGAAAGAGGTGTGCCGACTATTTTTCTCTCCACCCGGCGAAAAACAGAGTAATATTTGGCACAACGAAATCCGGGAAATCGCGCTGTTCAATTTGTTCGGATTGAGCCCGGGGACGATGTCAAATGATAATCCCGACCTGTATACGCTGTACATCGAATGGATCGGAGCACTGAATCAATGTTTTACAAACTATATAGATGCTCACTCGTTAGCCGGACCCGTAGATATCATCCATTTAGAAAAGAAGGGTGGCCAAAAAACGTCCCATGACTTTGAACTCAAGATCATGGATGCCAAGGGTGCCACTTACGATATAAAAATAGAATTCAAGTTCTCCGCGAGCCGTACGAGCAGTATTGCGGGTCTGGCTCAATTTGCGGCCATCAACACCGAAAGTGCGTCTGCCCCCATTTTTTTCGGAAAACCGGGCTACGTCGATTTCTTTTATGACCAGGGATATCTAGAACGTATGTGTTCCAGTGTAAAGTTCAATTATGACATCTTACGCGACATCAAAAATGAGTGGAAAAAGACCGCGAAAATGGTGACTCCTCCCAAAACGCCGGCGGTATTAAAACACTTCCATGAAGAACACATGCGTGACAAGTCTGTGGCCAAGAATGAGTCGAAGAAAACCATTGTGAACGAGTCGTTTGCCGCGTTCATTGATGACCGCATGGAATACCTAAGATCGAATTTTGAACCCATCTCCGCCGTTTTTAATGCGAAACAAGCCGACAAATATTTCTGTATTTTCAGCAAGGGTACGTTTAAAGTAGAGACGATGCCCAATATTGTTATTGATAATGTCACTCATGAACGCGGTCAGCATTTTTTTATGTTACATGCTAATGGCGGGTTCTCGATTAAATGTGACATGTCGTGGGGAAATGGTGGTGCCGGTAACCAAAACCCGCGGGTTTTGTTCAAATTGGTGGAAAAAACGTCGTCGAGTAAGTCGGCGACCCGAAAACGTAAATATTCGCCGAGCAGATCCGCGGGAGGAAATAGTGGCGTAGTAGCAGTAGAAGAAGACGAATTTCCGATGGAAGAAGAATTGGCCGAAGGAGATTCTGTCGGGAAAGATATCCAGGACGAGATAAAAAGAAGGGGTGTCATGAAACCAAATCCCGTATTTATTGAGTTGTTTCGGTCGACTTCTCCGAAAAGTAGGTCGAAAAGAGGTCGTACTGTAAAAAGAATCAAATAATTCGTGGCTCCTCGGAAGCCCAGAGACCTTTACTCCAACCTTAATGTATCATCTTCACATACTGCCTTTTGTAACACCTTTTCCACAATGGCCTTCTTTACCGTGGGCGCATTCTTTGTTTTTTGCTCCATTTTACGACTCATGCGTTTTTGTTCAACCGCCGTCCGTTTCGCATACTGTTTCGTGACCTTTTTGTCAATATTGTCGCATAACACGTCAATGGTACCCTCGATAATTGGCATGTTCTCCTTGGTTTCGCATTTCCAGGTGCCTTCGTCGCGCACATAACTCAGTTTTTCGTCGGGAACGTGATAGAGGGAGCGTTCCATGGGGTTGGTAACGTTCAATGCTTCGGTAGCTATGGCAGAAGCACCCTCTACATAATTACTGTATTCTATTTTTTTGAGTTCTTCCATGCCGATTTTCTGCGTGTAAGCGGCAATGACATCTTTGATGTTGGCTGCGTTACTACATTTCTCGTTTAACATGATGATGACATTGTTAATGGTATTGTTGCTGTTATTGTTGTTACTGTTGTTAGTGGCGTTGTTACTATTATTGTGCGAATTTGTAATCTTATCATTCTTCATCATGTTATTAATGATTTCCGTCAAGTTTTGTACTTGTTCTTGTAATTTTTCTACTTTGTTAACCAATATAGGGTCGTCTGGTGCGACTACAACACATGTTTTACTGTGTTTCCATAATCCTGAATGACCATTATATCGCTTATTACATTTCTTACATATATATTGTTTTTGTTCAGGTGTTGTAATATTTTTTTTGTGACGTAACGAGCTAATATGCTTATCATAATTTTGCTTCTTACGTGTATTGAAATTACATATTTTACATTCGTGAATTATTTTTCCGCGTGTTTTGGATATGTTGTCATCTTCTGCTGTAAAAATCATTATAATATACAATATATTTTAAGTTGATTAATTGGAACGAATACTTCCAATTAATCAAGATATACTTCCAATTAATACAATTTGTATAAAAAGCAAAATACATGAAAAAACAAAAGTCCAGCAAAAAATATTTTTCCGAAAAGTTTTTCAGAGAAATATTTTGGGAGGTTTGACTTTTGTGAAAATTTTATTTTTTTCTAAAGTGATTCCATGGAAGTATATCTTGATTAATTGGAAGTATTTTTTCCAATTAATCCGCCAGTTGTAATATAGAAATGTACATCAAACAATAGATTGTCGGAAACATAAGAATAAGACACTTTTATGTTTCATTTTTGGAGAACCTAGGGTTAAATAGAAATAGTGCGTATTTTTGTGGGTTCTCAAAAGGGTTTGCTCCGCGGAAACCAGCTCCTCTGCGAGGAGCCGGCTTGAAATGAGTCAAGTATCTTTGTAACACCCCTTGCTGTAGTGCGCGGGCTTCGCCAGCGGCCGGGGTGGGTGGTAGTTAATTACAATAACACCATGTATGCTGTCAGATAAAATGGACGAGGATCGTGGGTGGCGAGCGAAGCGAGCCTACGTATCGGTCTCCTCCAGGTCCTCCTCGGCGAGGTGGTCAGGTTCTCCATTTTCCCGCATTTTGACCTCACATTTACGGCGATGTGTGATCAACCCCTTCTTGGTACTACAAGAAAACTCGCACTTGTCACACACAAACAACTCCTGTTTCACGTTGAGATGTTGTTCAAAAATGTTCTCCAGCGGCTTGGATTTGATGAGGTAGTTGACACCCTTGATATCTTTGTAACACGTCTTCGCAATTTTGTCCAGGTTGTTTTTACAACTCATAATGGTCTGATATGTGAGATAAATTTGGTTCAATTCTTCCACACTAATCTCGATTTTGTTCTGTTTATTGGCAAACTGTTCCATGTGGTGAAGAATGAAACTTTCACAGGTAAACAGCGTGTTTTTATTGAAGAATTCCAAAATTTGGGGATGGGTTATCGTAATAGAGTTTGCGGACGCCATGGATGTATGTATATACGGTATGTGTCTATATTTTTTCTACCTGGAATTTGTAATTTTTTCCAAGTAGAAATCCGGGTTCTCCAATTAGAAAAAAGGTAATATCTGTAAATGATAAAAAAGGATGGCGACGTATACCCCATGGAGGATGTTCAAGAAATTAAATTGTGTCTACCCGGTTACGTGAAAATACCCGCAGATATAAGCCAATATTCAAAAGAGGAAAACACGTTATTATTGCTGATTGGTATAAATGCGGTCGAGATTGTTAAAAATGAGTATGTAAACAAAGACCAGGCGAAAATAAACCAAGAAATAGAGAGAAAAATCCGCGACAGTTATTCGCGGCTGGTTCTCGAAAAGGACCGAAAATACCAGGAGCTCGAAGAGGTGAATGTCAACCTGAAGAAAACATTCGAGGACGCGACGATGACAACCATGAGCAATTATTGTGAAAAAATACAGGAAAAAATATACCACGAAAACACGAAAATCGCGGGGTCTTACGAGCGTCAACTGGAGGGGGTGCGGGACGAACTAAAAAAATACCAGGAAAAGTTACAGGTGTTGGAAAAGGAGAACACGAAACTGGGAGAGCAGCTTCATTACAGTGAAAAGGAATACCACGCCCGTCTAGAAATGGAGCGATTCAACATCAAAAAACAGACAGAGGGGGAAATGAACGCCACCGTGGAAGATTACAAGAAAAAAATAGACGACATGAAGGAATTTGTAAATCAGTACGAAATTCAGATGATGAGAACGGAGAACCAGAAAATACAGGATCTGGGTCAGCAGTGCCGGGCTCTACAGGACGAATTGATGAAAACAAAGATGGAGTACAACGAGTTTGTCATGAAAATAGAGTGCGAAAAGAACGAAAAGCTGTCTACCACCGTGGAGCAGAACGCGACCATGCTTCAAGAGTCCATGAAAATGATCGAAGACTTGAAAAAACAGAAGAATACCAGCAATATTTTGAAAGGAATCGACGGGGAGAACTACGTGTATAATTTGTTTGTGGAGGTTTTCGGCGATTTTGAAGATTTTGACATTAAAAAAACCGCCTCGACCCCCCATTCGGCGGACATGCTGATGTCTTTCAAGCAATTTTCGGTGTTGGTGGACAGTAAAAATTACTCCAACGGGGTGGATAAGAAGGAGATTGTAAAATTGGAGAAGGATATTTCCAACAACAAGCACGTTAAGATCGCGTGGTTGGTGTCTTTGAATACGTCCATCAACGGGTTCTCGAAATATCCGGTCATGTACGACATCAAAGACAACGTGTGTTATTGCTACATTAATTCGTTGTGTAAACAGGAGAACCCCCAACATTTTATAAAATCGGTGTGGTATTCCTGCTGTTTTGTGTTTGAAAAAATCCTGAATGTCCCCAGCGGGGAGGAATTGTTGGAAAAATATGTGAAAAATGAAGAGCGTATAAAGGTGTTGGTGGATAAATTGATGAAGAAATCCAAGGAGCGGTACGCGACAATGAAACAGTTAACGGAGAACTTTGATGAAACTGACGCAATGTTGAGAGAAATATTGAGTGGTGAAATCATGTCTGTTCACGAAATACACCTGAGAACCATCCGGACATGGTGGGAGAAGAACATAGTACCGGTTGAAAATGGGTTGATTAAATCCAAGAAGATATACGAAGCATTTATTCGTGACGATGCTCACCAAGACTGTGGAATTAATTTTGAACAGTTTAAACATATTATTAAAGAAATGGTGGCTGCGGAGAACATCATCGCAACCAAAACGGCAAGGGGGGATTATACCCTTAAAGGTGTGGGGTTGCCGGGGGTGGTTTGTAACTAGAGTTTCTATTTTTTTGTAATTAGAGAATTGAGGTTTCTAATTACAGAATTTTAATGTTTCTAATTTTTGTAATTCCCGGGAAATTTTGTAATTTTCTGATTTTTGTAATTACAGTTTGTAAAAGTGTAAAATTATTTTTTGATCAAGAAAAAAAGTTGTGTATAAGAACAATTAAATTGACTACATATTATGGTGTCGTGTTATATTCATATTAAGTGAAAAAGTTCTTGAAATTAGAAACTGTAATTAGAGAATCCAGTTTGTAAAATTCAGTTTTTTGTAATTACAAAAATTAAAATTTATTAATAGAAAATTACAAAATTTACAACTTGTAACTAATTTGTGGATTTTTCTACTTAGAGAAATTAATTTTTTCTAATTAGAAAATAATTTTGAAAATACCAAAAAAATAATTCTGATTTTGTTACCAGTTATGCTGTGAGTTATTACAGAATACAAATTAATTTTGACACGATAAATTATGCTGTCAGCTACAGACAAAATAATTCTAGTCTCCTTACCAGTTATGATGTGAGATTTTATTAAATACAACTCATTTCTGACTCGATAAC
>Ga0214921_10006750_pt1 | contig 15545 bp, 39 predicted proteins | sample LL1505_MetaG_FD_177992 | JGI IMG/M metagenome (GOLD analysis project Ga0214921, IMG submission 177992) | Freshwater microbial communities from Lake Lanier, Atlanta, Georgia, United States - LL-1505 | ecosystem: Environmental > Aquatic > Freshwater > Lake | place: USA: Georgia | collected...
GTTGCGCCTGAATTGGTTGATATAACTGGCTTTGGTGAAACACCTAAAGATGGTGTTCCATTAAAAGCAATCTACCAGACAGATTTGCAATATGCGCTGATGAAGTGCATCCAAGAGCAACAAGCAATAATCGTTTCACTTCAGGCACGTTTGGATGCCGCTAATCTTTAAAGGAAAATCATGACTACCACTTGGAAAATCTCAACCCTTGATCGTGACGTAGCTACAGGCTTTGTCACAACTGCACATTGGACAGCAGTAGCAGTAGATGGAGAACACTCTGCCTCTGCCTACGCAACAGTCTCATGGCCTGAAGGTACTCCTGCAATTCCCTATGCAAACCTTACAGAAGCTACTGTATTGGAATGGGTGTGGAACGCTATCGACAAGTCAGCGACAGAGGCTTCATTGGCGGCTCAGATTGCTTTGCTGAAGAATCCTGTTAAAGCTACTGGTACGCCTTGGGGTCAAGCATGAAACTTGAATTAGAAGTCAATGAAGTGCAATTTATTTTGCAAGCTCTTGGTCAATTGCCATCATCTAGTGGTGTGTGGCCATTGTTAGTCAAAATTAAAGAGCAAGCCGAAACTCAACTTTCTAAAGACGCGGAGTAATCATGGATGAAGTGACCCACAAGCAAATCTACGACAGGCTCGTTGAAGTCGAAAGTAAGGTAGATAGCATAGACAAGAACACTAAAGGGCTTGTGGAGGCGTTTGATGCGCTTCAAGGGGCTTTTAAAGTGCTTGGGTGGGTTGCTTCAGCCGCTAAACCTATTCTGTGGATTGGCGGGTTAATCATGGCTGCGGGTGCTGTTTGGCAGACATGGATTAAAAAGTAGGCTATGTGAAGCGGCTTATTGTTTTAGTTGCTTTCTTTGTTTTCTTTGTAAGTGCCAAAGCACCCTGTGTAATCTCAGATTTTTATTCTTTGACTTGGTTGGGTAATCCATCTGAGAGACATCAAAGATTGTTGGATTGGCTCACTACGAATGGTGATAACTGCTCATCTGAGCAACTTGTTGGTATTTGGAATAATCTGGCAGCTTGGGTAGGTACGGCAGACAGCCAAGAATTAAGGGGAAAGGTTCTCTACTATTACGCAAGGGCAGTTGAAAGGGAAAAGAAGTGAAGGTCAGCTTTGACAAATGGTATCCCATAGTTCAGCCGATGGCATCGACTCAGGGAGAAGTGTTTGTCAAAAGGATTGAGAGACAAAATGCTGAACGTGCCAATCAAGTTCAGGTTGACAAGCAAGTAGAGAAGTTTCACCAGTACGAATACGAGATATATCAATTCAGAATGAGACAGATTACTTTGAACATTGATATTGCAAATCTTAAACGTAACATTGACAAACTTGTGTGAGGGTTAAATGGAAAACATTAAAGACAAACTGACGTTCTATGTAACCTTCATGGTCAGCATTACGCTTTGCGTTTCTGTACTAGCGATGGTCATTTCTTTCATGCTTGGCCTGTGGGCTAAAGAGGTGGACAACGCTGAAATCTTCAAGATGATTAGCCCAGCCTTTTCTACTTTGATTGGAGGCATGATTGGCTTCTTGTCAGGTATCAAACTAAATCAAACTGAGGATAAGAAATGATTGGACTAGATTCACTTTTAAACATTGGCGGCAAGCTCATTGATAAGCTCATTCCTGACCCTGAAGCTAAAGCTAAAGCGCAGATGGACTTGGCTAAGATGGCTCAAGATGGTGAGTTAGCAAAGATGGCTAACGAAACCGAGTTATACAAGACTGAGCAAAATAACCTCACACAGCGTGTTCAGGCGGATATGGCATCTGACTCTTGGCTATCCAAGAACATACGCCCTATGACCCTTATATTTCTTTTAATTGCCTATTCTGGCTTTGCCATTGCCTCCATCTTTGAATATGAGACTCGTGGTGCTTATGTCGAGTTGCTTGGTCAATGGGGTATGTTGGTCATGTCGTTCTACTTTGGTGGCAGAACACTTGAGAAAATAACCGATAGGGTGAAAAAGTGAAGTTAACTGAACATTTTTCTTTAGAAGAACTGACATTTTCAGAGATTGCAGAGCGCAATGGATGGGATAACACACCAAATGACCAAGAACTTGAAAACCTTAAACGACTCGCAGAATTCCTTGAAGACGTTAAACAAGTCCTTGGAGGAAAACCAATCATTGTTTCATCTGGTTTTCGCAGTAAGCAAACAAATGATGGAGTGGGTAGTCGTGATAGTTCTCAGCATAGGATTGGGGCTGCTGTGGATTTCCGAGTTCCTCAATTAACACCAGACCAAGTAGTCAGAGCAATCATTGCATCAGACCTCAAATTTGACCAAGTTATAAGAGAGTTCGACAGGTGGACACATCTGAGTATTCCCAATACTGTTGATGGAAAACCACGAAAGCAAGCACTAATTATCGACAAGTCAGGCACTAGACCTTTTGTTTAATAAAGTTGACATAAACAAAGTCTAATGTCTCGGCTATGCCTAACATTCCATCAACTGAAGACGCACAATACTTTGCACAATGCGTGAAGAAGTGGCAAGAGATATTGAATCTTGGTGATTGGAGAATTGAGAAGGGCTTAAAGCCAGCTAAACAGGCGATGGCCTCTGTTGAGTTTAACGAGAGTGCAAGGCTTGCCATATACCGACTAGGTGACTTCGGTTCTGAACAAATCAATGAAAAGACTTTGAGTTGCACAGCATTGCATGAACTTCTCCATGTGTTGCTGCATGATCTTTTAACTGTTGCTCAAGACCCTAAATCTTCACAGGAAGATATAGACAAACAAGAGCATAGGGTGATTAACTTACTTGAGCGACTGCTCATAAAGGATTTTGATGGGCGCACATAATCAAACCTGCACAGATGATGAATTCATTGCTATGTGGGAGAAGTATCAGTCTGCAACAAAACTCGCAAGATACTTAGGTGTTGCTATTCGTAATGTCCATAACCGCAGACGAAACATTGAATCTCTTTACAACATCAAGTTGTTTAGTTCTGACCCAAGAAGTAATCAATACGATATTAGACAAGCCTCTTACTCACCGCTAAAACAAATTGATCTTGGAATTCTTGATGGTACTGTTATTGTTTTCTCGGATGCTCACTTTATTCCTGCGGAGCGTACAACAGCCTATAAAGGTCTTCTATGGGCAATTGAAAATCTCAAGCCTAAAGCCATTATTGCTAATGGGGATAGCTTCGATGGCGCATCCATAAGCCGTCACGATGTAACTGATGAAGCCCCAACGACTGTTATCCAAGAACTAAATGCTTGCAAGGCTGCTTTAGGTGAGATTGAAGAACGTGCCAAGGCAGAACGCCACAATGTTCGCTTAATCCATACATGGGGAAACCATGACGCACGATTTGCAAATAGACTTGCTCAACACGCACCACAATATAAAGACGTTCTTGGATTCAAGATAACTGACCATATCCCTGATTGGGATTTCTGTTGGGTGTGCTGGCCTACATCTAAAGTGATTGTCAAGCACCGATATAAGGGCGGCATACACGCTACGCATAACAATACTGTTGCAAGTGGTGTATCAATGATCACAGGGCATTTACATTCGTTAAAAGTCACGCCATACAATGACTATAACGGCACACGCTATGGAGTGGATACAGGCACATTAGCCGAGCCTGATGGCCCTCAGTTTACATACGCTGAACTTAATCCTAACAATCACAGGTCAGGCTTTGCTGTTCTGACCTTTTTTAATGGTGAATTGCTTTGGCCTGAACTTGTCCATTCATTTAGTGAAGGACACATCCAGTTCAGGGGTGAAGTGATTGACGTAAGTGCGTTTTAGACCTTATCGGGTCAAATAAGGAATAAAACAGTATGAGTGCTTGGTTAATTGCTTTTGTAGGGGCAATTTATGCGTTTATAGCGGTAGAACAACTGCTAAGAGGCAACGTGTATATGGCAATTGTATTTAGCGGCTACAGCTTCAGTAATGTGGGGCTTTACCTGTTAACCAAGTAAGCCCCAATCATTTACTCTGCAATTTCTTCTTCTTCTGTGTCTTCTTCAAGTTCAACTTCAAGTTCGTCAATATCTTCATAGTCAACCGCCCAGCCATTCTCTTCTTGGAATTCAATAAATTCCTGAATGATCTGAATTTTCTCAAAGTCATGTGTTTCGATAACGATTTTCTCTGACCCAACCCAACCAAATTCCATTTCAAATTTCATGATGATCTCCTGACGCAACCGATTGTTGCAATCAAATGCTAGATCATCTTTATGTCAGAAACAAGACTACTGGTCTTTTTTAAACACACCATTTGGAAGCAATATACCTTGACGATTTTTGATCTGATCATAGGCAATTTCCATGCAGTCAACAAGGTTTATATCTTGGATTGCACAGTAGTTAACTAGGCAGACCATGACATCTCCAACAGCGTCAACAATGGCCTCTCTGTCGTGTTTAATGGTTGCATCAGCTAGTTCGCCAATCTCTGATACTGCTTTGAGTAGCTGAGACTCTGGGTTGCTGTGCTTGATAATTTTACGAGCCTCGGCCCATTGAATTATCTTCATCTCTATTGAGGCGTATGACATTTCCATTCCCTTTCATTTCTTCCTGAGTTTGATTTAACTGTCTTTCCAGTTAACTCGATTAGACCTAGTGTTTTCATCTCACTAAGCCTTCTAGCGACTTGATTTCCATTTAGGTTAGTCAGACTAGCAATGCCATCTTTTCCAAGCGCACCATGCGTTCTAAGGCACTCTAGGATGACATTGTGATGGTCGTTTGCTGATTCCTTGATTGACTCTGCTGCTTCAAAAGAAGTTAGCGGGTCTGTAGCCCTAACTCTTGGGAAGTCAGGCATAACAAATATTCTTTTAAACGCTTCTCTGTAGTTCATGTTTATCCTTGATGTGGGGGACTAAGCCCCCTATTAACTTAAAAAGGCAGGTCAGAATCGTCAAATTCTTCTTGCTTAGACTTGGTTGGCTTTTTGTTTAAAGACGCATCAGCGTTCTTATTCTTGACAGACAGAGACATGAACTTGTTTCCATCTTTGCTGACCTTAATCCAAGCTGATAGCCAGTAGTCAACTCCATCTACGTTGATGCTACCTTTGTAGTCAGGGAACTTAGCATCGTCTTTGCGGTCGTTCTTAAAGAGCGAGCCTCGGTTTGTTGTATCGTATTCCATCATTCTTCCTTTGCTTTTTTAATTGCACTACGCACCTTGCTAGGCATTAGTGTCCATAGTGCTACCTTTTGTTCAGAGTCTAATTTCTCGGACTCCAGCTTTACCCAAGCAGCCTTGGGGTTTCCCTGTTCGCAAGTAGCAATCAAATCAATTGCTAATTCCTCTAGGTATCGTAATTCCTCTACAGGAATCGTATCTTTTATGCCTTGTGTAGGCGTGATGATTACTTGCTCTTTAAGTGGAGCAGATGAGTCAAGAGCATCGTGTTCAACGATCTCCATTGCTGTGACCCAAAGGTAGCGTCTGGTGTATGTCTCGACTGCACCGAGGTTCTGGATAGGATGACAGCCTTTTAGGTTGGCGTCAGCCATTGGTGATGTGATAACGATGTTAGTACCATCGTCTGTATCTGTGATGGTCAGGCTTGCTATCTCTGTATCGTAGGACACTACACCACAAAGACCAATCTCATTAAATATTTGGTTAATCGTTGGTATGAAGTCGCCTAACTCAAAGTATGAGTATCCAGCAAACTTATTGTGACCAGACTTTTTAAGAGGTGCGTTTTGCAAGAGGATTCTTGCTTGCATTAACTTCTTGTGTACCATTTCAATTATCCTTTAAGTATTCTTCAATCATTGCTTCTTTATCTTCTTCGTACAAATCTTGGAAAGGTACAAAGTGGTTTTCGTAGCAGCAAGAGCCGCTAGTCTTTGGCTCACAGCAGTAACAGCAATACTCGCCATGAGATAAGTCTTTAATTGCGTTTTCTCGTGTGACTAGCTTAATCATCCTCTCCATGCGAGCATTACGCCCCATCCTCCGAAAACAATGATTGCTAACACGCACTCAACTATCGTTTGTATAATCTTGCTTTTCATTTGCTTCTCCTTAAAAAGACCCTCACGTTTTGTTTGGGCTGACTGAAGTATAGCAAAGTAAACAGACTAAACAATATATTTATCTAGGTGTTTACCCTAAAAACAACAAATAAATTCTTTGCTATACTGTTTAGATGGATAAACAAACTGCTACTACACTTGCTGGCTCACAGAGTGAGCTTGCTAGAATACTTGGAATCACTAGGGCGGCTGTCTTTCATTGGAAGACAATCCCTCAACTACGCATCTATCAACTAAAAGAATTAAGGCCAGACTGGTTCAATGACTCAAGCACAAGTAATACAAGCACTACAAAACGGCTCACTCACATCGAGGGAGATAGTAGAGAAAACAGGGATGACTAAAGAGACAGTTCTGTCAACAGCTAAAAAGCTACGTTACCAAGGTAAATTAACGACAGAGCAAGTTAAAGATAAAGGAAGATGGGTTGCTAAATACACGCTGGCAGATCACATGATTGAGAAGCCTAAAGAAGAAAAGCCTTGGGACAAGAACAATCCATTTGATTGGCGTAACGCAAAAGGTATCTTTACTGCTGCTGAGTACAGAGTAATGAAACAACAAGCTAGTCAGTTATTTAAAGGCAATCCATACTTTACTAATGGAATAAGTAACAATCAAAAGATTTGATATAATGTTTTTTACGCGGCTAGGGTAGCTCCCGAAAAGATGATTCTTCACCATCCTGCCATCAGCGTGTCTTGTGAAGTCAACCAATGAAGTAAGGTTAAATATGGCTACTCTTAGTCTCAAAAAGCCTAGCCCTAAAGTGGTGATAGGCGAAACCCAATTAAAAAATTTGCATGGTATGTATGCAGTAATGCGTCAAAGCCGAAACATAAAAAGTATGCGTTTTACTTGCATACATGAATCACAAGAATCGGCTTTAAAAGAGGCAAATCGTTTATCTAAAGAAAACAACACAGAGCGATACCTTATCGTTCAAGTTGTTGGTTCAGCAGACTGGATGGCTTGATATGGCTGGTGATTGGATTAAAGTTCAAAAAGATACGCCAGACAAACCAGAAGTTCTTGCTATCGCATCAAGGATGAATTTAGACCCCGATGCAGTAGTTGGAAAACTTGTTCGCATTTGGTCTTGGTTTGATACACATACATTAGATGGTAACGCACTTAGCGTTACTTATGCGTTACTTGATCGCTTGGCTGGCGTTACAGGGTTTGCAGAACAAATGGCTTTTGTAGGATGGCTAAACCAAGATGGTCATGTTCTTAGTCTTCCAAATTTTGATTATCACAATGGAGAAACGGCTAAAAAGCGTGCTTTAGGAAAAAATAGACAAGAAAAACACAGAAGTAACGATGAAAGTAACGCAAATAGTAACGCATCAAGCGTTACAAAAACGTTACCAGAGAAGAGAAGAGAAGAGAAGAGTATTATAGAAAACAAAAATGGCGCAACTAGCGTTGCTTTTGTTTTGCCAGATTGGATTGAAAAAGAAACTTGGGATGCTTTTGTGCAGATGAGAAAGCGCATAGGTAAACCAGCTACAGACTATGCAAAAAAATTGATTGTTGATAAGTTAATAAAATTTAAATCAAATGGTCAAGATATAAAAGCTGTACTTGAAAAATCAATTACTTCTAGTTGGCAAGATGTTTTTGAAATTAAAAATAATCCTGCCGACATTGTTAGGCTCACAGTTCCTTCCAAAAATGAGCCTGATGCCGCTTTAGAAAAGATCAAGGCTGATGACAAAAAAGCAGTGCCGATTCCGCTTGAAGTCTTGGCTAAGATGGCAGAGCTGCGGAGGAAGGCATGAGCCACGAAACAGCAATCAAAATACTAGACAAGGTGCGTGAAGGCGTATCTTATCCTTTACACCTGATAAACAAAGCATTGGAATTAACTGGTGACTTACAGCAGACGCACGATTGAAAACCCAAGCGATAGAGTAATCCTTGAGCAGTCTGAGGCTCGGGAACTCTATCGCACTTGGGAAACAAACAAAGATCGTGACTTTGTGCGTGGTCGGCTAGAGAGAGCAGAACGAATCTATGGCTCTGGTGCTAGAGATCGTATCCGCACCTACATGAACATGATTAAAGATGGGACACTCGAATGAGACGAGCAGCTAGGGTAGACGCAAACCAAGAACAGATAGTCTCAGCCTTACGAGGTGCTGGCGCTTATGTCTGGATTATTGGCTTACCAGTTGATCTTTTGGTTGGCTACAAGAATCACACTTTTTTAGTGGAGATTAAAACAGACTCTAAAAAGCGTTTAACCAAGCTACAAGCCGACTTTTTCGAGAATTGGTCTGGAAGTACCTTGGCAAGAATAGATAGCCCAGAAGCGGCATTACGAATGATCGGAGTTGTCAAATGATTATTCACCTAACAAGCACAGAACAGGCGAAAACTAGTATTCGTCTTCATTGGGAAAAGATAACCAAAGCATTGGATGCTGGTAAACATCTGACAATGGAATTCAAACTAGCAAGCAAGACTCGTGAACAAGAGGAAAAGTATCATGCCATGATTGGTGACATTGCTAAACAAGCACAGCACATGGGCGCTAAGTGGTCTGCTGAAGATTGGAAGCGCTTACTAGTTGACCAATATTTGCGAGAGGTTGAAAACATCCAAGGAAAGGTAGTTCCAAATCTTGATGGCTCTGGAATAGTTCAGTTGGGATTTCAGACTCGTAATTTCACTAAAGAGATGGCAAGTGAATTTGTAGAGTGGCTTTACTCGTGGGCTGCAAATAACGGAATTGATTTGTGATTAGGGAAAGTCCCTATATTGTTGTGTTTAGTAAACTATACTAGAATCACATCAGCCCAAGCAATTCGCAAGGGTACTTTTAAGGATTAAGAAAATGAGTACATGGGAATTTGATACGACAGCAGGTCAAGGTAGCGAAGTTGTTAAAGTTGTTTATGAATACGAGTCTGATGAAGACGGAACTTTTAACGAGTCAATCATTGAAGTTTGGTTTGAAGGTAAGGATGTTGTAGGTTTGTTTTCTGACGAGCAGATGAAAGAATTAGAGATCGAAGCTGCTATGCGTTTTAGAGAGCATAAGCAGAACTACAAATACACAGAAGAATATGTAGAATGAAAATTCTTAACTGTTTACCAAGAGAGCCTGACGCTAAATGCAATAACTGCAAGAGGCGTGGGCCAAATGGTGTTGTTGTTAAAAACAGCAAGGATAAGGCTTGTATTTACATTCCTATTTCGTTACAGGTAAAAGCATGACTTGGCCTTTCCCACCATTTCCAAACCCTAAGGACAAAGGCAACAAAGTGCCTAAGTTCAACCCTGAGAATGAAGAGGACGCACCGCTATGAAACAAAATGAAATCATTGAGATGGCTAGACAGGCTGGCGGTATGTTTTCTGAATTACCGATGATGGACGCATGGGTGTTTGATGATATTGATAAAAGTCTTGAAGCTTTTGCCAAGCTAGTAGCACAGCATGAGCGTGAGGCGTGTGCAAGGATATGTGAAGAAACAGGGTGGAACGCAGCCAATTGGTGCGCTAAAGCCATTCGCGCAAGGGGAAAATTATGATGAAAGAAGAATTATTAGACCAACTTGCTATTGAATATTTAAAGGCTTTTCCGCAATCTGCTCGTGATGCTTATCGTGTTGCAGAAGATATGCTTGAACGTAGACAAGAAATTATCAACAAGTGGGTTTTGCGTGAAGCAATAGTTGACGATGGTATTGAAAATCTTGAATTGACTGTTCGGTCTGAGCATTGTTTAAAAGCAGAAGAAATTTACACAATCACACAGTTGATTGGATGCACTGAGCAACGCTTGCTTAAAACTCCAAATTTGGGACGTAAAAGCATTAAGGAAATCATTGAACGTTTAAATGAGCGCGGCTTGAAATTAAGGGGACAAGCATGACTAAAGACAAAGCATTACGCCTTGCATTAAGCACATTAAATGAAGTGCGAGACGAAACATTTAGATTGTTGAGAAATGGCCAAAGACTTTATTCGGAACAAAAAGTGTGGGACACAATTTATGAAATTAAAGCCGCACTAGAAGCGAAGGACGAGCCTGAATATTACGGGTTGACCAAAGACCATCTGTGGATGTCTATTTCAAAAGAACATTACGACAGGCTAAAACCTGAGTTTCGAATGACTTGTTACACCACCCCACCACAGCGCACATGGGTAGGACTGACCGATGAGGATATAGAACAAGAATTTGGATTTATTGACGAACTGTTGCGTGACTGTGTGCAACGAACTGAAGCCAAACTAAGGAGCAAAAATGACTGATTGGACTCCAGAAGAAGAAGAAGCCTTCAACGAAGTTGAAAAGCACAGCAACCTTGGTAAACAGATTTTGAGAGCGCAAGGCCAACTTTACCATTGGACGGCAGAGGCTACAAAAGCCGCAGTGCTGATTGAGCGTGAGGAATGTGCAAGGTTATGTGAAAGCCATTGGGAAAAAGATGGTGCGGCTTTATGGTGTGCTAATGCCATTCGAGCAAGAAATGAACAATAAACCTAATGCTCGTGAGCGTCTGCATCTTGCAAGGATTAAAGAATTGCCTTGTGGGGTCTGTGGTCAATCTGGGCCATCAGATGCTCACCACATGGAACAACACCAGCAGTATCTTTGTATTCCGCTATGCAAGGACTGCCATCAGGGTTCTTTTAATGGTATTCATGGGCAAAAGCGTATTTGGTCAGTTATGAAGCATACAGAGATGACTGTCCTAAACGAAACGCTAGGAAAGTTGCTAAAATAGGTTAACTCAGTTGCCATGAGTTTTTAGAGAGTCTTGTACTCTCTTTTTTTTTATGAGATAATGGTACAAACTCCACAGGAATAGCTATGTCTGGACTACTCGAGCCATCAGTAAAAATTGAGATTGAGATACAAAGCCAAGAGAAAAATGGCGATGCGTGTCCAGTAGCAACAGGCGATGTATCTATAAACCTAGAAAATCGTCAAAAAGCCATTGATAAAGCTAACTATGGCCCAATGAATCCTAACGAACAGAACATGGATTACTGGCGTGAAATCTCTAAAGTCTGGAGAAACTCACCAGAGCAAGCTAAAAAGTCTCGTTGCGGTAACTGTGCTGCTTTCATTCAGACCACAAAGATGTTAGATTGTATTGAATCTGGCTTAAAAACTGGTGACACAGAGACTGACGCATGGGCTGTAATTGATGCTGGCGACTTGGGTTACTGCGAGATTTGGGACTTTAAGTGTGCTTCTATGCGGACTTGTAGTGCTTGGGTAACTGGTGGCCCGATTACTGATGATTCCGAGAAAATGTCAGAAAATATGTCTAACGATATGGGAGATGAATATGGGAGCGACTAACCAACAAGCTGCTGGAATGATGGGACTATATGCCAATATCAATGCAAAGAAAAAGCGCATCGAAGCGCAAAAGGCGGCTGGTAAAACTCCAGAGCGTATGCGTAAAGTTGGCTCGAAGGGTGCGCCTACTGCGGATGCGTTTAAGCAAGCAGCTAAGACTGCTAAAAAGAAGTGATTAAACGAGGCTCAGAGCAGTTTTCTGGCTACAACAAGCCTAAGAGAACTCCTGACCATCCTACCAAGTCTCACGCTGTTTTGGCGAAGTCTGGTGAAGATGTAAAACTTATTCGTTTTGGTCAGCAAGGTGTAAAAGGATCACCTGATGGCACAAAGCGTAACGAAGCGTTCAAGGCTCGTCATGCGGAAAATATTGCCAAGGGTAAGATGAGTGCGGCATATTGGGCCAATAAGGTCAAATGGTAATCAACTGGAGAATTTAAATGAGTAAATTAGTTCGTGATGATAATGGTCAATTGACGCAGATTTATGAACTTGGAACAACCCAAGTATTGACTGTTACTGCTTCTAGTGTTCAGTCTAATGCTTTTGATGCTGGTTGCACAATTATCCGTTTGGCAACAAGTAGCGGAGCGCATTGTCACTTTCAGATTGGTTCAAACCCAACAGCTTCATTGACAACAAGCCCAATGATGCCTCCTAATTCTGTTGGTTATTTTAAAGTTAATGGCGGTGATAAAGTAGCAGTTATCCGTGGCGGTACTGCTGTTGATATTTCTATTACACAGGTGGTCTAATGAAAACTCCAAAGATGAACAAAGTTGGCAAGGCTAAGATGGCTACTGTCATGCACGAGTTTGGCAAGGGTGAACTGCACTCTGGCAAAGGCGGTAAAGTCGTTAAGAATCCTAAGCAAGCGGTTGCCATTGCTATTAGTGAAGCTGCTCGCAAGATGGGCAGAATGAAATAATGGCTGATCTTGGCGCATTTTTTGGTAATCCAAACTTACAGCGTCAAGGTGCTAGGGCTAGAGCCTTGGCAGGACAGCGTGATGTCAATACATTAGCAGACCCATTAACCTATGCGGCTGTCCAAGGATTGTTAGGAACTAGACCTGATGAAATGGGTTTTAGCGTTCTTAATCCTGATTACGAAAAGATTAAAAAAGTAGCAGAGCCAGCTTTTGCTCTTGGTTTGTTAGGTCAAGCCGCACCAATGTTGTCACCAGTAGTATCTGGAGCAAATAAAGCAGCTATGGCTGTTGGTCGTGCAGGTGAAAAATATGCTGAAAAAGTAGTGCCACAAATTATGGAGCGTGGTGGATTACCTGCTGATATTTTGCAAGGTATGGCGCAAGGTAGCCAAAGCGCAATGCTGCCACCATCAAGATTTATTGGTAAACCACTTGAAGGACTTTTAAGCAAGGTTGATGTTGGTGGTCGTATTGAGGAATTTGGAACTGACCAACGATTAGTTGATATTGCTAAAGACCTAACTGAGAAAAAAGGTTTGATTTATAGCCCACAGCTAAAATATGCTGAAATTGACCAAAATCGGGCAAAACGATTAGCTGATGCTTACGACAAGATGGAAAACAATCCAAGCAATAAGGCTGTTAAAAAGTCTTATGACGCTATGATTGAAGAAACCATGGAACAATATGAAGCTCTTAGAAAAAAAGGCTATACATTTAGTTTCATGCCTGAGAGTGGTGATATTTATGGCAATCCTAGAAATGCAATTAATGATATTGTGCAAAATCAAAGATTGTCAGTATTTCCAACAGAACAGGGTTTTGGTTCGTTAGTGGAAGCATCACAAGCAAACCCACTATTGATGAAAACTGGTGAAAAGTGGGGCGGCAAAGATGTTACTGCCAACGATGTATTTCGTGCTGTTCACGATGTATTTGGTCATGGCAAACATGGTGTTGGATTTCGTGCAGGTGGTGAAGAAAATGCTTTCCAAGCTCATGCAAGGATGTATTCACCAGAGGCATTGCCAGCCGTTACATCAGAGACTCGTGGTCAGAATTCATGGGTAAACTATGGCCCATTTGGTGAGTTCAATAGAAAAGCCTCACCCTCTGAAACAATTTACGCAGAACAAAAAACAGGCATCATGCCTGATTGGACATACATAGAAGGTTTGCTTAAATGATAGAGCAGTTGTTTATTGCCGTAACAGAGTTAGTGGCAATATGGTTACTTCAAGATAAAAGAGAAAGTCACAGAAAGTTTGCACCGATATTTGGATTGCTTGGACAGCCATTCTGGTTCTATTCATCATATATGGCAGACCAATGGGGTGCATTTATACTTTGCTTCTTTTTTACAGCAGCATGGATTAAAGGTCTAAAAGACTACTGGTTTACCAAAAGAGAGCAAGCATTTACAAGCGAACAATACTTTGAGTTAATTACTGATGCTGTTGAAAAAGTAGAAAAAGGTAGTAAACTAGATCAAAAGGACTACATCAAGAGAGTTTTGAGAGAGGCTCTTGGTATTCGATAATTAACCTTGACCAACCCTAGAGGAGTCAAACAAAATGGCACAAGTCGGAAGACCGATAAACAAGTTCTATGTCTATGCTATAAAAAACGAAGAAGGTTCAATTGTTTATATAGGCAAAGGCTCTGGACGAAGGTTTGAAGTTCAAAAGAAGAACTTTAAATTGTCTGGTGAAATACTTGAGACATTTGCATCAGAAAAATTAGCTTATGCAAAAGAGGTGGAATTCATCTCGCTACATAAGCCAATCCTAAACAAATACAAAGGTGGCAATGGATGCACAGCCATTAAAAAACGCATTGTTAAACAAGATTATGAGAAACTTATTGAGCGCATAGGCTCTCGTGCTTGTGCTGCTAGATTACTGCTTTCTTACAACAAAGTTAATCCAAAAATGATTGACCAATCTAAAGTAGATTTATTTAGAGAGGTTGCATATGGCTAATGGAGTTAAAACAGGCGGTAGAGTGGCTGGAACGCCAAATAAGGCTACGCAAGAGGCTAGACAAGCCATAGCATTGTTTGTTGACCAAAACGCTCACAGGCTTACTGAGTGGCTTGATGCTGTTGCGTATGGTGACCCTGCTAACGAAATTAAACCAAACCCTGCAAAAGCCTTTGAGATGTTTCAAAGTGTTGTTGAGTATCACATTCCTAAGTTGGCTAGGACTGAGTTAACTGGTGATTCCAATAAACCTATTGAAATGAAGGTCACATGGGCGAAGTAATCGAAATTCCCTACAAGCCAAGGGAACATCAATTAAGAGTTCACGAATTACTGGAAGGCAAACGCTTTGCAGTAGTTGTGGCTCATCGCAGGTTCGGCAAGACTGTAGCTGCGCTTAATCACTTAATCCGTGAAGCAGTCATAAACGAAAAAGAAACTCCCAGATACGCTTATATTGCGCCTACCTATGGTCAGGCTAAGAGGGTAGCTTGGGATTACTTAGTCAAGTACACACAGCCTCTTGGTGGAACTACGAATATCTCAGAGTTGCGAGTTGACTTCTGGGGTAGGCGTATTCAGTTATATGGCTCTGACAATCCAGACTCACTCCGAGGCCAGTTCTTTGATGGCGTAATCATTGATGAGGTGGGAGATCAAAACCCTAAGATATGGACAGACATTGTTAGACCTGCTTTAACAGATCGTAAAGGTTGGTGTCTTTTCATTGGGACACCTAAAGGCCATAACCACTTCAAAGAACTGCGAGACAGGGCTGAGAAAGAGGAAGGTTGGGGTTTACTGGAGTTCAAAGCCTCTGAGACAAAGGTAGTTGATGATGTAGAACTTAAGGCTGCTCGTAATGAGATGGGTGAGGATAAGTACCGCCAAGAGTTTGAGTGTAGCTTTGACGCTGCCGTAGAGGGTTCATACTATGGACAAATCCTGAATGAACTAGAAGACAAAAAGCATATGCAAGAGATTCCTTGGGAGGAACTCAGTAGAACTTTTACTGCTTGGGATTTGGGTATGGGTGACTCTACATCTATCTGGGTGGCTCAACTTGTGGGTACAGAGATTAGATTGATCGACTATTACGAGAATCATGGCGTAGGCTTAGACCACTACGTTAAGTGGATTAAGGATAATGACTACCTTAAAGCAGAGCATATCTTGCCCCATGACGTAAGGGTTAGAGAGTTAGGTACTGGTAAGAGCAGA
>Ga0214921_10006751_pt1 | contig 15544 bp, 9 predicted proteins | sample LL1505_MetaG_FD_177992 | JGI IMG/M metagenome (GOLD analysis project Ga0214921, IMG submission 177992) | Freshwater microbial communities from Lake Lanier, Atlanta, Georgia, United States - LL-1505 | ecosystem: Environmental > Aquatic > Freshwater > Lake | place: USA: Georgia | collected 2015-05-28
GCTGCAGGCCATGCGCGTGGCATCATCATTTTTTGGAAAGGGACAGTTTCAGTCAACCGAAATTACCCAGGAAGGCAATGCATGGGTGCTCAGTAGCTCTATTGAAGGCGTTTATTATCAACCCTATCCTGCAGATAAGATTCCAGGTGATGGAGATTGGTTGAAAATGCCCAAAGCGAACAGAGCTCAATCTGAAATTCAACACCTCAATACTGTCATCACCATTAAAGAAAAAAATAATGGTCTTGAAGTGGACATCAACATCACCGGCACAGACCATGTACCGGTATCATTGGAGCTGGTCTTCAGACCGGGAGGTGTATTTACGGGGTTGGAAGAAATTGTTCCCAACCTTACCTATGTGTTGAAAGGTGCAGAAGGAAAATATGCCGTGGAAAACCAATCCATTTCATTTGGCCCGGGCAAGGCTGAACACAAGCGCTACAACCTGAGGGGTGGACTCCCTGTATTCAATGCACCTTCAGCCTATATCACCGGCAGCACTCCTTTTAAACATACCATATACCTTTCGTGATGATCAGAACCCTTTTCTTGTTGTTTTCACTTGCTTTTTTCAGTGCCACTGCACAGAACTCCTATCTGCCCGAGGAGCTGGTGAATGTATTGATGGGCACTGATTCCAAACAAAGCTACTCCAACGGCAACACCTATCCCGCCATCGCAGTGCCCTGGGGCATGAATTTCTGGTCGCCTCAGACGGGCCCCAATGGAAACGGATGGCAGTATCAATATACTTCAGACAGGATAAGGGGGTTCAAACAAACCCATCAGCCTTCACCCTGGATTGGAGATTATGGACAGTTTTCCATCATGCCCATGACTGGAAAAGCAAGGTTGAATGAAGAGCAAAGAGGAAGTTTTTTTTCGCACAAGGCGGAAACTGCAAAACCATATTATTATGGTGTTTTTCTGGCCGATGACAACCTTCAAACAGAAATTGCGCCAACCGAGCGTGCCTCCATATTTCGCATCACGTATCCAAAATCAGACAGTTCATTTATTTTGGTAGATGCTTTTGACCGGGGATCTTATGTCAAGATCATCCCAGCAGAAAACAAGATCGTTGGCTATACCACCCGCAACAGGGGAGGTGTACCCACCAATTTCAGGAATTATTTTGTGATCCAGTGCAGCAAAGCATTCCAGTTGTTTTTTACTGTCAACGATCAACTGATTCGTTCCACTGAAAAAGAATTTACCGGTAACCATGCCCAGGCCCTGATTGCATTTGCCACCCAGCGTGGTGAACAGGTAGAATTAAAAGTTGCTTCTTCCTTCATTTCGCCGGAGCAGGCCCAGCTGAACCTTGACCGTGAGGTTGGATCAAAGCATTTTGATCAGGTTGTCCTGGAAGCAAAAAAAGCCTGGAACAAGGAACTGTCTAAGGTAAAGGCCGAAGGTGGTACTGAAGAGCAGTTGAAGACCTTTTATTCCTGTCTTTACAGGATGTTGCTTTTCCCACGCAAGTTTTATGAAATCAACAAGGAAAACCAAATCGTTCACTACAGCCCCTATAACGGTAAAGTTGAATCTGGATACATGTTCACGGATACCGGTTTTTGGGACACCTTCCGTTCGCTGTTTCCCTTTTTGGCTTTGGTATTTCCCGAAGTTGACAGCCATATCATGGAGGGATTGGCCAATACCTACAAAGAGAGCGGATGGCTTCCGGAATGGGCAAGTCCGGGCCACAAAAAAAGCATGATTGGCAACAACTCAACATCTGTCATCGCTGATGCCTATATGAAAGGCATCCGCGGATTTGACATCAATTTGCTCTATGAGGCGATGTTGAAAGGCAGCACCGGAGAAGGTTCCATCCCAACCATTGGCAGAAACGGCGCCGAGGCTTACAACAGGTTGGGATATGTTCCCGTTGATCAATATGGTGGCAGTGCGGCCAAAACCCTTGAATATGCCTATGCCGATTATTGCATCAGTCAGGTGGCCAAATCCCTCAAAAGGCCAGAGGCCGAAATTGATCTTTATCAAAAAAGAGCACTGAACTATTCCAATATATTTGATCCAGCCCATAACCTGATGCGCGGCAAAAAAGCCGATGGCAGTTTTGAAGCAGGTTTCAATCCATTCCGTTGGGGATTTGAATTTGTTGAGGGCAACAGCTGGCACTACAGCTGGAGTGTTTTTCAGGATTTCTATGGATTGGCCAAGCTAATGGGTGGCACCAAAGAGCTGGAACGCATGCTGGACAGCGTTTTTGTACTTCCACCGATTTTTGATACGGCCTATTACAAAAGAACCATTCATGAGATGGTAGAAATGCAGGTAATGAACATGGGCCAGTATGCCCATGGAAACCAACCCATTCAGCACATGCTCTACATCTACAATTATTGTGGTGCACCTTGGAAAAGCCAGCAACATGTGCGCGATGCGATGAACAAACTGTACAAACCCACGCCAGATGGATATTGTGGTGATGAAGACAATGGACAGACCAGTGCCTGGTATGTTTTCAGCGCCATGGGCTTCTATCCGGTTTGCCCCGGTTCAAATGAATATGTGTTGGGATCACCCTTGTTCAAAAAGATAACCCTTGATCTTGGAAAAGGCAATAAATTTGCCATTGAATCACCAAACAATACGCCCTCCAATTTATATATAGAGAGCGCTTTGTTGAACGGAAGTCCTTACAACAAAAATTTTATTAATCATTTTGACATTCAAAAAGGCGGTGTGCTTAAGTTTAACATGGGTTCTCTTCCCAACAAAAAGCGTGGCGTAAGCCAGGATGCATTTCCTTTTTCGATGTCAAAGCCCTCTGTAAAATAAATTCAAGAAGATGAAGAAAATATTGTGTTTGTTTTTAATCCTCATTTGCATTTCAATTGATTTGAATGCACAAGCTGATGTGGAAAAAAAAATCCAAACCGACCTGATTCTTGCTGAGGATGGAGATGTAGTAAACCTGGATGGAGGTGTTTTCAGCATTACAAAAAGCCTTTCATTGGACGGCAAGAAAAATATTGTTGTCAGAGGAAAAGGGATCGACAAGACCATCCTTACCTTCAAGGATCAGACTTCAGGCGCTGAGGGGTTGCGGGTCAGCAATTGCGAAAACATCGTTCTGGAAGACCTGACTGTTCAGGATTCCAAGGGTGATCTGATCAAGACCATGCATGTCAAGGGGATAACTTTCAGGCGTGTAAAAGCTGAGTGGACGGGCAAGCCAGATGAGAAAAATGGGGGATACGCACTCTATCCTGTGCAATGCGAAAATGTAGTGATTGACAGTTGTATTGCCATTGGTGCTTCAGACGCAGGAATATATGTAGGTCAGTCCAAATACATTGTGGTGAAAAACTGCACAGCCTACAACAATGTCGCTGGAATTGAGATTGAAAACTCCCTTTATGCCGATGTATACAACAACCTGGCAACTGGCAATACCGGAGGAATCCTTGTGTTTGATCTTCCCGGTTTGATCCAGAAACAAGGGGGATATGTTTCCGTACACAACAACATCATCAAAGAGAACAACCTTTCCAATTTTGCACCCAAAGGAAATATTGTGGCCAAGGTGCCAAAAGGAACTGGCGTGATGCTGCTTGCTGCCAACCATGTTGAACTGTTCAACAATGAAATCATCAACAACAGCACCATGGGTGTGGGCATCATCAGTTATTATATCACTGAAAACAAGTTCAAGGACAAAGAATACAATCCATACCCCAGTGCCATTTCAGTGCACGACAATACCTTTGAACGCAAGAAAAGGAAAGTGCCTATGGAAGGGCGTTTTGCACAGATCTATCATTTTAAATTGAAATTTGGGCGCAATGTTCCTCATATTGTTTACGATGGAATCATCAATCCCAAGTATCGCGATGCTGCAGGAAATCTGAAGCCTGAGTACAAGATTTGCATCCAGAACAACAAGAACCAGAGCTTTGCCAACATTGATGCAGACAATGATTTCAAGAATATCTCGAGGGATGTTACACCATTCAATTGTACCCTTACGCCCATTGTGTTGAACAATAAACAATAACTGAAAAGGATGAAAAAGGGATATGTTGCTATTGTTGTGCTGGTGATGACGGTTACCATTCTTTCCATGTCTTTCAAGGGAGTAGAACAATTTGCCTATAAACAACGCCTGTCTGAATACGGGCTTTTTGAAGGAAAAATCAGTAATCAGCAACCCGTGAAAAACGTGATGCCCTATGTATTAAATTCCCCACTTTTCTCTGACTATGCCCACAAGCTGCGCTTTGTACAGCTGCCCAGTGGGGAGCATGTTGCATACAATCCTGATTCTGTATTTCAATTTCCTGTTGGCACCACCATTGCAAAGACCTTTTTTTATTACAATGATGAAAAAGATCCTTCAAAAGGAAGGCGATTGATGGAAACCCGCATCCTCATCCATGAAGTCAAAGGCTGGAAATCACTTCCCTATATTTGGAATGAAGAACAAACAGATGCCTTGTTGGAAGTGGCCGGTGGAACAGCCAATGTTGACTACCTGAACGAAAAAGGGGAGAAAATTTCTTTTGAATATACGGTTCCCAACATGAACCAATGCAAGAGCTGCCATGAACGCAATGGAACCATGACGCCCATAGGCCCATCAGCACGCCAGCTCAACGGCATGCATGACTATGCAACCGGCACTGAAAACCAACTCAAGAAATGGTCGCAGGATGCCATGATGACGGGCCTTCCCCAGGACATGTCGGTTGTTCCGCAGTTCGTCAATTACAGTGATCCTGCCAAAAACATTGATGACCGTGCCAAGGCTTATTTAGACATCAATTGTGCACATTGCCACAACAAGACAGGCCCTGCGCAGACTTCCGGGCTTTTCCTGGATTGGAAGACTACTGACAAATCAGCTTATGGATTTTACAAAACACCCATCGCTGCGGGCAGGGGGTCAGGCAATCTTCAGTTTGACATTCATCCTGGAAAACCAGCAGAGAGCATTCTTTTATACAGGATGCAGTCAACCGATCCTGGCGTGATGATGCCAGAGGTCAGCAGAAAACTCATTCATGCCGAAGGTGTAAAGCTGATCAGTGATTGGATCAAGTCAATGAAACCTTAATCCGTGAAAATGAAATACATGTTTAAATTGCTTGCACTGACTTTGATGGTCTGCACCATTTTTCACCATCCATCCATCGCGCAAAACAAAAAACCCAACATCATTTATATTCTCACCGATGACCTGGGATATGGTGATGTTAAGGTGTACAACAAAGAAGGAAAGATCAACACTCCCAATATTGACAAGCTCGCCAAGCAAGGCATGCGTTTCACTGACGCTCATTCACCATCCGGTGTTTGTACACCAACACGCTATTCGATCATGACCGGTCGTTATCCCTGGAGAAGCCAACGTCCTGTGGGTGTATTGAACGGTTTTAGCAGGCCTTTGATGGAAAACGACCGTGCAACGGTTGCCTCACTGCTGAAAGAAAATGGATACAATACCGCCGTTGTCGGAAAATGGCATTTGGGATTGGGATGGGTTCCCAAGCGTGAATATGCCCACCTTTTGGCCAATAAGCGTTATGGCATAGATGCCGAGATGAATCCAGACCATGTAGACCTTGCTGCACCAATGACAGTAAGTCCGAACACCAATGGCTTCGATTATTCTTATGTTTTGCCTGCCTCACTTGACATGCAACCCTATTGTTATGTGGAGAATGGAAAACTGGTTGATCCATTGACTTCCTTTACGCCTGGTAAAAAGCCGGATACGGGATATGCAGGGGCTTTCTGGAGGCCAGGCCTGATGTCACCATCTTTTGATTTTTTTGATGTGTTGCCAGCATTTACCCGAAAGGCAAACCAGTTCATCCAACTTCAGCATCATGACAAGCCTTTCTTCCTTTATCTCCCCATGCCAGCACCCCATACGCCCTGGATGCCCATCACCGGTTTTGTCGGAACCTCTGGGGCAGGAGAGTATGGTGATTATGTGCAACAGGTTGATGCCTCCGTTGGTGCCATCATGAAGACACTGGATAGCATGGGACTTGCCAACAATACCATGGTAGTATTTACCAGCGACAATGGACCCTACTGGAGAGAGGACTATGTCAATAAATTTCAGCACAAGTCTGCAGGCCCTTGGCGAGGAATGAAAGGGGATGCTTTTGAAGGTGGACACCGCGTGCCTTTTATTGTGAGATGGCCTGGCAGTACAAAGCCCGGAGCCGTTTCTGCAGCCACCACAACCTTGGCCAACATGATGTCAACTGCAGCAGAGATTGTAGGCAATACCAATCCACGGTACAATACAGAAGACAGTTATAGCATCTTGTCCGTTTTGAAAGGAAAATCCACATCAGTGGACAATCAACCAGCTGTTGTGCACAGTTCTTCTATCGGTTATTTTGCTATCAGGATAGGAGATTGGAAATTGATTCAGGGTCTTGGCTCCGGTGGCTTTACAGTTCCCAAGCAGATCAATCCCAAGCCTGGAGAAGCCATAGGCCAGTTGTATAATCTTGTTCAAGATCCACATGAAGACAAGAATCTGTATGATCAAAATCCTGAAAAAGTCAAAGCACTCACAGAGATGTTGAACCAAATTCGCAATGCTTCCACCCGGGTAAACAAGACCTCTCTGCAATAATTTATACATTTTTGTACAATTAAAGGTCATTAAAAACACCCCTCCTGGACAGGAGGGGTGCCCTGCCGCATGCAGGGGGGGTGGTGGAATAAGCAGAAATAACAACCCAAATATTTTATTATTTCATTTAACTCTACTAAATTTGTAGACTAATAAATAATAAAACCATGAGCAACCAATTAAGATTCGAAACACTTCAATTGCATGCTGGCCAGGAGCCAGATCCAGCAACCGGATCACGTGCAGTACCTATTCATCAGACAACTTCTTATGTATTCAAAAACGCAGACCATGCTGCCAATCTGTTTGGATTAAGAGAATTCGGTAACATTTACACCAGGCTGATGAATCCTACCACAGATGTTTTTGAAAAACGCATTGCGGCACTGGAAGGTGGCGTTGCTGCACTGGCCACTTCATCGGGGCAGGCCGCACAGTTTTTAGCATTGAACAATATCCTTCAGGCAGGAGATAACTTTGTTAGCAGCTCATTTGTCTATGGAGGAACATATAATCAGTTCAAAGTGGCATTCAAAAGGCTTGGCATTGAAGTCAGGTTTGCAGAGGGAGATGATCCCTTGAATTTTGAGAAACTGATTGATGAAAAGACAAAGGTCATCTATATTGAAACCATAGGAAACCCCCGTTTGAACATTCCTGATTTCAAGCAGTTTGCAGCCCTTGCCCAAAAACATGACCTCCCTTTGATTGTTGACAATACATTCGGCGCAGGCGGATACCTGGCACAACCCATCAAGCATGGTGCCAATATTGTAGTGGAATCTGCCACCAAATGGATAGGTGGGCATGGCACCAGTATCGGTGGTGTTATTGTAGATGGCGGTAATTATAATTGGGGCAATGGAAAATTTCCACAGTTCACAGAACCTTCTGAAGGATACCATGGCTTAAAATTTTGGGATGTTTTTGGAGAAGGCAATCCACTGGGTCTACCCAACATTGCATTCATCATTCGTGCAAGGGTAGAAGGCCTGCGCGATTTTGGACCATCACAGAGTCCTTTCAACTCCTTCCTGCTCTTGCAAGGGCTTGAAACCCTGTCACTCAGGGTTCAACGACATGCGGAAAATGCCTTGGCTTTGGCCCAATGGCTGGAATCACACCCATCAGTAGATTTTGTATGGTATCCTGGTTTGAGCAGCAATCCTTACCATGAGCTTGCCAAGACCTATCTGCAAAACGGATTCGGTGGTGTGCTTCAGTTTGGCATCAAGGGCGGTGCAGAAAATGGCAAGAAGTTCATCAATGGGCTAAAGCTGGTCAGCCATCTTGCCAATGTTGGCGATGCCAAAACCTTGGCCATTCACCCTGCATCCACTACCCACGAACAACTGACTGAATCGGAGCAGGCACAGGCAGGTGTCTTGTCCAACCTGATCAGGATCAGTGTTGGTATAGAGCATATCGAAGACATCAAGGCAGATTTTGAACAGTCGTTTCATCAAGTTTTTGCCTAATTGACGATAGCCAAAAAAAAAGAGGCCTTACGGCCTCTTTTTGTATATCATGGGTTGATGATGTTTATCTGTAACCAACCATGTTTCTGTTCATATGACAACCACCACCTGCAGACCCACGGTAAGTGGTGCAAGCACTGAAAACAATAACTAACGAAAGTATGAACAACAAAACAGCAGATTTTCTCATTTAAATGGTTTTGATCTTACAAATATAGAACTCAATTTTGACCATTTTATTATTTTGGTCATTGTTTTTTTCTCAGAAATCTGCATTTTAACGCAATCATCACAGTTCATTTTTACTGAAATTCATGATAAAATACCATCTTTCCATGATTTTTTCATCATATCTTGTGGCGATAATTTAGCTTATGAACATTGAACTGCTGAGACCCATCGTATTTCTCGACCTTGAAACTACAGGCCTTAGCCTGACACAAGACAGGGTGGTGGAAATCGCAATGCTCAAGGTTTCTGCAGATGGCAGTAGGCAAATGAAGCGGAGGTTGATCAATCCTGAAAAACCGATTCCTGCTGAGGTTTCAGCCATTCATGGAATTACTGATGAAATGGTAAAGGATGCACCAACCTTTAAACAGTTGGCCAATGAAATCAGGCAATACCTCGAAGGTGCAGACTTGGGTGGGTACAATTCTAACAAATTTGATTGGCCATTGCTCGCTGAAGAATTCCTCCGTGCCGGACTGGATTTTGATATTCAGGGAAAGCGATTGCTCGATGTTCAAAAGATTTATCACCAAATGGAACCCCGTACACTTTCTGCTGCCTACAAATTTTATTGTGAAAAAGACCTTGAAAATGCCCATTCAGCAGAAACAGACATCAATGCCACCTGGGAAGTATTCCTTGCCCAAATCAACAAATATCCACAACTGGGAAATTCCATCGATACTGTGATGAAGGTTGTTGGTGAGGATCAAATCGTAGACTTTGCAAGAAGAATGGTCATCGAAAACGGAAAGGAAATCTTTAACTTCGGTAAACACAAGGGGAAAGCCGTTGTTGATGTATTGAAAACCGAACCTTCTTACTACGACTGGATCATGAAAAGTGAGTTCGCGCTGCATACTAAGCTCAAGCTCACTGAAATTTTCAACCGTGTCATGCTCAAAACCAAAACATCTTAAGTCAATTTGTATAACAACTGATTTGAAGAAGCTCGTCATTATACCAACCTACAAAGAAAAAGAAAACATTCGATTGATCATTGATGCCATCATCAATCTTGGTAAGCATTACCATATCTTAATCATCGACGATAATTCCCCTGATGGCACAGCTGATGTTGTACAATCTATGCAGCAACTTCATCCCAACGAACTTTTTCTCATAGAGAGAGCAGGAAAGTTGGGATTGGGAACTGCTTACATAACAGGTTTTGAATGGGCATTGGCCAAAGGCTATGCGTATATTTTTGAAATGGATGCTGATTTTTCTCATGATCCCAACGACCTGGAAAGATTGTACGATGCCTGTCATGCGGATGGTGCAGACATGGCAGTAGGGTCAAGGTATGTAAGTGGGGGGCAGATTGAGAACTGGCCCCTGAGCAGAAAATTCATCTCTAGAGCTGGTGCAATCTACAGCAAACTCATTACCTGGCTTCCTGTAAATGATGCCACTGCTGGGTTTGTCTGTTATTCCAGAAAAGTACTCTCCACCATGGACCTCAAATCCATTCGGTTCATTGGTTATGCCTTTCAAATTGAAATGAAATTTACAGCCTGGAAACTTGGTTTCAAGATCAAGGAAGTGCCGATCACTTTCCGTGACAGAAAATTTGGTGCTTCCAAAATGTCCAAGGGGATCATAAAAGAAGGTATTGTAGGGGTACTTTCCATGCAAATGCAATACCTGTTCGGTGGCCTTTACAAACAACAAAAGAAAAGCTGATTCCCTTAAACTTTAGCAATTTTCATGAAAAAAGCCCTTCTGCAACTTCACCTTTCGGTTTTTCTTGCAGGATTTACAGGTGTTTTGGGCCGATTGATTACCATCAATGAATCCTTGTTGGTATGGTACCGCATGTTTTTCTCTGCCCTGATTTTGCTGGCCATTTCAATTTTTACAAAAAAGATTAAACTGCTTCACTGGAAAGAAATGCTGCCACTCATTGGCATTGGTGGTATCATCGCCCTTCACTGGGTGAGTTTTTATGGATCCATTAAATATGCCAATATTTCTGTTGCTCTTGTCTGTTTTTCTGCTGTAGGATTTTTTTCTTCCTTTCTTGATCCATTGATTTCCAATAGAAAAATGATCATGACTGAAGTAATGCTTGGCTCTTTTGTAATGCTTGGTGTTTACCTGATTTTTCATTTTGACCAACACTTCAGGACTGGTATTCTCTTCGGCATCATCTCAGCCTTTCTGGCCACCATTTTCCCTATCCTCAACAAAAAGTTTGTCGGTAAACATGGTGCAGATACCATCACCTTTTATGAAATAGGCGGAGGATGGCTGGTCCTTAATTTTGTGGTTCCAGTATACCTTTTTTACACTCCTGTGTCTACCTATATTCCAAATGGCAAAGACCTGTTTTGGCTATTGTTCATGAGTCTTTTCTGCACTGTTCTTGCGTTTAATCTGTCCGTCAGGGCATTGTCCAAGGTATCGCCATTTACCGTTAACCTGAGCTTCAATCTTGAGCCTGTCTACGGGATTTTGCTTGCTTTTATCATTTATAAAGAACACCAATCACTTGGCCCATCCTTTTATGCCGGTATATCCATCATCATCATGACTGTCGTACTGCAAACTTTGAAAGTTTGGCGCGATTCCAAGGCACAATAGGATAACAATTGTACTGTTTTCAAGGCCAATTCGTTAATTTTAAATTCTAATTACACAACACATGTGCCACTTTCAAAAATCATTGCTGTTTGTATTGTCATTCCTTTTTATCAGTCTGATGGGTTGGAGCCAAAAAAAGCCATTGGACCATACTGTTTATGATGGATGGCAGTCTATAGGTGAACGAAGAATCAACAACAATGGAACATGGATTGCTTTTACCGTAGAACCGCAAGAAGGTGATGGCCAGTTGGTTGTACAAAAGACAGATTCTTCTTTTTCTACCACCATTCCAAGGGGTTATTCTATAGCGTTTTCAGAAGACAGCCGTTTTCTTGTGTTTAAAATAAAACCTTTTTTTGCGGATACAAGAAATGCTAAAATCAAGAAAAAAAAGCCTGATGAATTCCCCAAAGATACTCTGGGCATTTTCGACCTGGGCCAACGTTCACTGGAGAAAATCGCAGGTGTCAGTTCATACAAAATGCCTGAAAAAGCAGGTGGGCTTTTGGCCTATCAATTGATCAAAAAGCCTGCAGATTCAGTGAAAATACCTTTGGCAAAAGATACTGCTGTTAAAAAAAACATACCTCTTATCATCGAGCAGGTGCCTGATAAAAAACAAAAAAGAAAACTGACTGCAAACGGGGAGAATGATGATGCGTTGGTTGATGCGGAAGGTGATGAGGGACCTGCAGCACCCGTACAAGAAGGAACCGAACTTGTGGTGTTGAGGTTGGGACAAAAAAATCCCAAGACATTACCCCTGACAAGCGATTACCTCTGGAGTGAAAACGGCAAGATCCTGTTGGTTGAATCATCCACCAGCAAATCCAATAAAAACATCAAGCCAATGGTGTACATATGGCGCGCCAATGAAGACCGTTTTGATACCTTGTTGGTAGGTGGAAATGATTTCAGGAATTTTGCCATTGACGAGGATGGATACCAGGTTGCCTTTGTTGCAGAGCGTGACAGTGCTTTCAAGTCTCTCCAGAAGTTTCATAAATTATGGTACTGGCAGAATGGTGACGCAGGGGCTACTGTATTGGCAGATAAGTTTACGCCTGGCATGAAGATCAATTGGACCATCAGTGAAAACTATACTCCCAATTTCAGCAAATCAGGCAAACGTCTTTTTCTGGGAACCGCTCCCATCAAGCCAATCAAGGATACCTCGCTCATTGACATTGATCTTGTTAAGCTCGATGTTTGGCATTACAATGATGATTATTTGCAGCCGTATCAACTGAGAACTGCAGACATGGACAACCGGAAATCTTACCTGGCCATGGTAGACCTGTCTTCAAAGAAACTGACCCAGCTGGCTGATCTTGACTTACCTCAGGTAGTGATTGCTGCAGAAGGTGATGGCAAACAATTTCTCGGTATGAGCGACAAAGGAAAAAGGATTGCCAGCCAGTGGGAGGGGGGAACAAAAAAGGATATTTACCTGATCGACCCTGCAACTGGATCCAAAAAAATCATCGCCAGGGACCTGTCTGGTATGCCCCAATTTTCAACAGAAGGAAACTACCTGGTTTGGTATGATGCAAAACAAAAGCATTATTTTTCTTACCATGAAGGACAAAGCATCAACATCAGTAAACAGGTTCCTGTCAAACTATATGATGAAGAATATGACATGCCCTCTGATCCAACGCCTTATGGCCAAATGCGTTGGCAAAAAAATGGTGAAGCCCTCTATGTGTACGACAGGTATGATATTTGGATGCTTGACCCCAAAGGAATTGCCGCTCCCATCAACATCACTGCAGGAAACGGAAGAAAGACCCTTCACAGCTATCGTTACATCCCCATGGATCTGGAGGAACGAGCTCTAACGGCAGGGCAAACCATTCACCTGAGGATCTTTGATGAAAAAACAAAACATGCTGGTTTGGGCACCATGCCATTGATGCCCAATGCAACCATCAACATACTTCAAACAGGCGCCTTTGCCATGGGCTTTCCAGTCAAGGCAAAAAATGCCAGTGCCTATATTTATACCAAAGAAAGCTTTGCATCTTCTCCCAATATCCATTTCTCCAATGATTTGGTCAAGGAAACAAAATTCAGCAGCATCAATGCGCAACAAGAGCAGTACAATTGGATGAAAGCTGAATTGTTTTCCTGGAAGGCATACGACGGTAAAATGACCACAGGCATTGTATACAAGCCTGAAAATTTTGACCCTTCAAAGAAGTATCCGATGATTGCCTACTTCTATGAAACCCTTTCTGATGGCTTGTTCAGCTATCAGTCGCCATCACCCACCCCCAGCAGACTGAACATTCCATTCTTTGTGAGCAGGGGATATATCGTATTGGCTCCAGACATTCACTATACAGACGGATATCCCGGTAAGGCTGCCTATGACTATGTGGTCAGCGGTGCAAGGGCCCTGGTCAAAAAAGGATGGGTCGACAGCACCAAAATGGGTATTCAGGGGCAGAGCTGGGGCGGTTATCAGGTGGCACACATCATTACCAGAACCAATTTGTTTGCTGCTGCTTGGGCCGGTGCTCCAGTCGCCAACATGACCAGTGCTTATGGTGGAATCCGCTGGGAGAGTGGCATGAACAGGCAGTTCCAATACGAGAAAACACAGAGCAGGATTGGTGCAACCCTTTGGGAGAAGCCACAGTTGTACATTGAAAACTCTCCGCTGTTCCATTTGCCCAAAGTCAAAACCCCACTGGTTATTATGTCCAATGACAATGACGGTGCAGTGCCTTGGTACCAGGGTATTGAAATGTTTACGGCAATGCGCAGGCTGAACAAAAAGGTCTGGATGCTCAACTACAACGGAGAAGCACACAATTTGGTGGAAAGGAAAAACAGAAAAGACATACAAATCAGGGAACAGCAATTCTTTGACTGGTTGTTGAAAGGGGAAAAACCCGCTGTTTGGTTGACCGATGGTGTGCCTGCCACAGAAAAAGGCAGGAGTTGGGGCCTTGAAACCAAGCTAGACCAATAAAAGTAGTGGTTTAAATTAAGCGCTTACTGCATTTAAAGTCGGAGCAATCCGACTTTATGCATGGTGTTCATTGGCTTGTTGTCAATGAACAATTCAAAGTCTTCGAGGCCTGCAGCTTCATGGCTTTCCTTCATTTCCTGCAAGGTCATCAACTTGTCTGCAACAGACATTTTTTCAAGTGTGGGCAACAGCCAATCTGCATCCTGTCTTGCAATATCAATGACCAATGAAGTGGATTTGTTGATGAAGGTAATTGTTGCCATTTCCTTTTGCATCCCTTTCTTTGATTTTGTATAATACGCAGACCCAACGGTTTTGCCCAGCCATACCAATTTTGTGGTGGGCCTGAAAAGCGGCAAGGGATCTTCCAAAAGAATTTTCTCAACATGGTTGGGCTCAACATCCGTCTTGGGTATTTTGAAATCAAACCATTTTTGCAAGGGATCATCGAGGCCTATATGCTGCATGAAATTGAACAGTGATTTCTTCAATCCAAAACTGAAGATTTCATGGTCAGCACCCGTTGGGTCTACATGGGCAATGTCGTTGTTGGCAAAACTACCCACGGCCTCACTCAGTTTTTTCACCTTGAATTTGGATGGATCAAGGCCCACAGGGCTGTGCGCTGTCATCGCAAATTGATGCCAGAACCCTGATTGAAGCACACCGGTTTTAAACAATTGACGAACCATTTCCAAAGCGTCAACGGTTTCCTGCATGGTTTGTGTAGGAAATCCATACATCAGGTAGGCATGCACCATGATGCCTGCTTCCGTAAAGTTCTTGTTCACTACGGCAACCTGTGCAACGGTAATACCCTTGTCTATCAGTGCCAACAACCTGTCTGAAGCCACTTCAAGCCCACCACTTACTGCAATGCATCCCGAGGCGCGCAAAAGGATGCATAGATCTCTTGTAAAGCTTTTTTCAAAACGGACATTGGTCCACCAGCTCACCACCAATCTTCTTTTCAGGATTTCCAAGGCCAATGCACGCATCAAAGCAGGAGGGGCAGCCTCATCAACAAAATGAAACCCATTCTGTCCTGTCTGTTGAACCAATTCCTCCATCCTGTCGCAGAGCAAAGCTGCAGCCACAGGCTCATACAGCTTGATATAATCAAGGCTGATGTCACAAAACGTACACTTGCCCCAATAACAACCATGGGCCATGGTCAGCTTGTTCCACCGGCCATCGCTCCAGAGCCGGTGCATGGGGTTGGCTATTTCCACTGCAGAAATGTATCGATCAAGCAAGAGGTCTGAATAGTCAGGCGTTCCCCAATCAGCCTGTTTATAATCTTTGCAAGAGGCATTGTTGCGGTAGCTTACTGCACCATCCTCCAAAATAAATGTTCTCTTGAGGGCATCGATATTTTTTCTTCCCTCAACAAAGCCAATCATGTTTTCCAGTGGCGCCTCACCATCATCCAGTGTGATAAAATCAAAAAATTCAAACACCCGCACATCAGATAGTGACCGAAGTTCTGTGTTCGGGAACCCACCGCCCATAGCAATCTTAATGCCAGGTCGGTTTTTTCGAATCCATTGTGCAGACCTGAATGCCGTATACAAATTGCCAGGAAAGGGCACTGAAAAGGCTACGATGCCGGGATGGATGGCATCGATGTGT
>Ga0214921_10006752_pt1 | contig 15536 bp, 10 predicted proteins | sample LL1505_MetaG_FD_177992 | JGI IMG/M metagenome (GOLD analysis project Ga0214921, IMG submission 177992) | Freshwater microbial communities from Lake Lanier, Atlanta, Georgia, United States - LL-1505 | ecosystem: Environmental > Aquatic > Freshwater > Lake | place: USA: Georgia | collected...
CACTTTCAAATGCGACAATTGCTATTGTTCGAGCATATCAGCCGTAAGGCCTGCTTCAGTGTTAGGGATACCCAAGTCTGACGCCCGTTTGTCTGCCATCGCAAGTAATCGGCGAATTCGACCAGCAATCGCATCTTTAGTCATAGGTGGGTCAGCAAGTGCTCCGAGTTCTTCCAGACTCGCTTGCTGATGAGTAACTCTTAACTGTCCTGCTTCAAGTAAGTGAGTAGGAATTTCATCACCAAGGATTTCGATGGCTCTAGCTGCCCTGGCACCTGCGGCAACTGCAGCGCGAGCCGATCGACGTAGATTGGCATCGTCAAAATTTGCCAATCGGTTCGCAGTAGCCCTGACTTCGCGACGCATTCGTCTTTCTTCCCAAGCTAAGACGGATTCGTGAGCACCAATTCGAGTTAGCAGCGCACCAATAGCGTCACCGTCTCTGATGACTACTCGATCAACGCCGCGAACTTCTCGAGCTTTTGCAGCTATCCCCAACCTGCGAGCACTTCCTACTAACGCAAGTGCAGCTTCCGGGCCCGGGCAAGTTATCTCAAGTGACGACGATCTACCAGGTTCAGTGAGTGAACCATGTGCTAAAAATGCGCCACGCCAAGCGGCCTCTGCATCACAAAGACTGGCTGAAACTATGTGAGGTGGCAGACCTCGGATTGGACGACCACCGCCATCAACTAATCCAGCCTGTTTGGCTAAGTGCTCACCCTCGGTAGCAACCCGAACCAGATAGCGACTCCCCTTGCGAATGCCAGCTCCAGATAACACCGAAACTTCACTTTCGTGACCAAATATTTCTGCCAAGTCGCGTCGTAACCTACGTGCTGCTTGTCCAGTATCAAGTTCGGCTTCAACAACAATTTTTCCACTGACAATGTGCAGTCCGCCTGCGAAGCGCAATAGCGCAGATACTTCCGCCTTACGACAGCACTTCTTTGTTACTGGTAGACGACTGAGTTCGTCCTTCACTGCCGCTGTCATTGCCATGGACTTATCCTGCCATGAGCGAATATCGAATTGAACGCCGAGGCTAAGAGTGCTGGATCGTGTTGATCCGACGGCCCCTGCGCTCTAGCCAAGGGGGCCAAAACTAAGCGGGCCCCAGATGCCTGCGTTAATTCCTGTAGTGCTTCCGATGCACCTGTCAGGTTCTGGCCAGCATGATCGATATCTGCAAGCACAACGTCCACTCTGAATTCTGGATAACTCTTACCAAGCACTTCTAGGTAGCTAGCAGCCGAATATCCCTCAGTCTCGCCAGATTGTGGTCTTAAATTGACGACTAAAACTCTGGCGGCAGTAGTTTCATGTAGCGCCTGAGCCATTTGTGGAACTTGGAAGTGAGTCAAAACACTGGTGAACCAAGAACCAGGACCAAGCACTACGAAGTCTGCATTTCTTACCGCGGCTATGGCCTGTTTGCAGACTGCGGGATTCCTTGGTTCGAGACCGATCGCTTTGATCTTGTGAGGTGTCGTCGCAACCTGAACCTGTCCCCAGATTTCTTTAGTCTCCCCATGGGAAGTCAATACTTCGGCAAAGATTTCAAGCGGTTCGATACAGAGCGGCAAGACTTTACCCTTGGCATCCAGCAGTCTGGCAACCCAATCTAAGCCTTCAACTAAATCTTCCGTTTCTTCCCAGAGTGCAGTTATCAGCAAGTTTCCAAGCGAGTGACCATCTAGTTCACCTTTTGATGCAAACCGATGCTGCAAAACTCTTGCCCAGGTGGAACCCCAAGTATCGTCACCGCAGAGTGCAGCCAAAGCCATGCGCAAGTCCCCCGGCGGAACGATTCCGAATTCTTCTCGCAACCTTCCGCTGCTGCCACCGTCATCGCTAACGCCAACAACCGCAGTTAAATGAGGAGTTACTCGGCGCAATGCTTGCAGGCTTGCGGCCAATCCATGTCCGCCACCAAGTGCAACGACATCGACTGGACGATTAGGCGCGCCAGGCAATTATTCACGTCCCAGGTCGCGATGTACTACTCGTACCTCAACACCTGATTTCACTAACCTGGCTGAAAGATTTTCGGCCATCGCAACACTCCGGTGTTTTCCACCTGTGCATCCCATTGCGATAGTCACAAATCTTTTTCCTTCACGCAAGTATCCGTCCTCGACTAAATCAATTAGTTCGGCATACTTTGTTAAAAACTCCTGCGCTTGATCGGAACTGACTACGTAATCGTTCACGGCAGCATCTAAACCAGTGAGTTCCTTTAAATTTGGATCCCAGTAAGGATTGGGCAAGAACCTTAGATCTGCAACCAAATCAGCATCAACTGGGATTCCGTACTTATAGCCAAAAGACATTACTGTGGCACGTAATGCCACATGGTCATCATCACCAAACGATGCTTCGATCGATCTGCGTAAGTCATGGACATTTAGATTGCTGGTATCGATGACGAGGTCCGCGTCGGCGCGTAAATCACTGAGAAGCTTTCGTTCCCTTTGAACCGCCCCAAGCAAACTATCATCGCGTTGCAAAGGATGTGGACGACGTGAGGATTCATATCTTCGAACTAGAGCTTCGTCACCAGCCTCAAGAAATAACACTCGTAAGTCATGTCCGGCGGCCTGTATCGCTGCTAAGGAGTCCCGTAACTCCTCAAATAGCTGACCACCGCGTACATCTGCAACCATCGCAACTTTTCGAGATCCAGTCCGTTGCGCTAAATGCTCAACGACATTTGTCATGAGTGTTGGTGGCAAATTGTCAACCACGAACCAGCCAATATCTTCGAGTGCACTCGTTGCAGTTGAGCGGCCGGCCCCGGACATGCCGGTAACTAAGATGACGTCAATTTGAGTATCGCTCACGAATCAATTATCTCGCCCGTAGCAGTGTTGACCGCGACCTCGGTGCTGGTTTCCCCATTCAAAAATTGCCAAATTTGTTCAGCTTGGACTGAACCAATGCCAGGAACCTCTGCCAGCTCCAAAACCGAGGCAGCTGCAACCTTTTTGAGTGTCCCAAAATGGTCCAGAACCGCCTTCTTCTTAACGGGTCCGAGACCGGGAACATCGTCAAGAACACTCTCGACCATTCCTTTAGATCTTCGGTTGCGATGCAAAGTAATAGCAAACCGATGTGCTTCATCCCGCACTCGCTGAAGCATGAAAAGCGCCTCACTACTCCTCGGAAGGATTATTGGAAAAGCAGCTCCTGGCTTCCATATTTCTTCCATGCGCTTGGCTAGGCCGACAACATGCATATTGCTTACGCCAGCTAATTCCAAGGCCCTTGCCGCTGCATTCACTTGCGGCAAACCACCGTCAATCACGAGCAAATTCGGGCGATAAGGACGCTTCTCATCGTGGTCTTTAAATCTCCGCGCAACCACTTGCGCGATAGAAGCAGTATCGTCTCGAGGGTCTTCAATAATGTACTGCCGATAATCCTTCTTTTTTGGAATCCCATCCTCAAAAACCACAAGTGATGCAACAACATTGGTACCTGAAATGTGTGAAACATCGATACATTCAATTCGCAATGGAGCATCCATTAACCCAAGTGCATCTTGCATCTCTGCAAGTGCCTTACTTCGGGTCACTAAATCCGTTGATCTCTTTGTTTTATGAAGTCCGAGCGCTTGTCCAGCGTTAACTAAGACAGTTTCCATAAGCATTCTCTTATCGCCTCGAGCCGGAACCCGAACGTTTATTTGAGCTTCTCGAATCTTGCCCAATAGTTCCGCCAAACTGCTGGCACTTTCAGGTTCGTGACTTACCAGAACTTCCGTTGGAAGTTCTTCCTTAGTGACGGTCGCGTAAATATGCATCAAAGCATCCGTCATTAGTGATTCACTTGTTGCATCAACGGGGTTTTCCATTATGAATCCCCGCTGACCGACAATTCGACCACTTCGTACCGAGAACACCTGGACTGCCGACTGCAGATCATCGTGATGCAATCCGACAATGTCCGCGAACGTATCATCTGGCAAGACGACAACACTTTTTTCTAGGACTCGTTCAAGAGCCGCCAAATCATCTCGAAGCACACTGGCCTGTTCATAATCCTGTGCGATCGAAGCCTCATTCATACGACGAGTGATCTCCGTCATTATGTCTTTTGAGTTACCTGACATAAACGACATAAGTTGCTTGACCAATTCGCGGTGACCTACTTCGTCAATTTTGCCGACACATGGTGCGCTACACCGGTCAATGTGTGCAAGTAAACACGGTCGGCCAGCAGCCTTGGCATTTCTGAACACCCCCGATGTGCAGCTTCGCACCGGAAAAACTCGCAATAAGTGATCCAACGAGTCCCTAATTGCCCAGGCCTGAACATAAGGACCAAAATATGTGACACCTTTGCGCTTATCCCCGCGATATACAAAAGCCCTCGGGAATTCTTCTTGGGTCGATAACGCTAGGTACGGATAACTCTTATCGTCGCGATATCTAACGTTGAAACTTGGGTCGAATTCTTTGATCCACGCATACTCAAGTTGCAGAGCCTCAGTTTCAGTGCGTACCGTTACCCAATCCAAACTGCGCGCAGTAGTAACCATGGTTTGAGTTCGAGGATGCAGGTCATTTCCAAAATAGGAGTTGATCCGACTCTTAAGATTTTTCGCTTTCCCAACATAGATAACGCGATCTTGGGCATCTCGCCATCTATAAACCCCAGGACTTGTTGGAATTTCAGATGGCTTATCCGTGCTCTCCACGAGTGCTACTTGCTAGCAGTCTTTGCAGCTGGAGACTTCTTACCTGGCAATTGCTGTTTTCCCGTTGTCCCAATTTTCTTCGGCGGCAGCGATTTAGAGGGTTTCGAACCAGGTAATTCCAAAAGTGGCTTTAGGAATCTTGCCGTATGGCTTGTTGCATGAGTCGCTACTTGTTCGGGTGTGCCAGTCACTACAACTTTGCCCCCACCAGATCCACCCTCTGGACCCATGTCTATGATCCAATCTGCAGTCTTGATCACGTCTAGATTATGCTCAATTACGATTACCGTGTTTCCTTTTTCTACCAAAGAATGAAGCACAATCAATAACTTCCTAACATCCTCAAAATGTAAGCCTGTAGTGGGTTCATCCAAGACATAAACCGTTCTGCCAGTTGACCGCTTCTGAAGTTCTGATGAAAGTTTCACACGCTGAGCTTCGCCACCACTTAAGGTTGTGGCTGGTTGCCCAAGCCGGACATAACCAAGTCCAACATCGACAAGCGTTTTAAGGTGTCGGGCAATCGCTGGGATACTCGCGAAAAATTCCAGAGCCTCTTCCACTGGCATATTTAGCACGTCAGAAATGGATTTGTTTTTGTAATGAACTTCGAGTGTTTCTCGGTTGTACCGAGCACCATGACAAACTTCACAAGGCACATAAACATCCGGTAAAAAATTCATTTCGATTTTTAGTGTGCCGTCACCCGAACACGACTCGCAACGACCACCCTTAACATTGAACGAAAATCTACCTTGCTGATATCCACGCATTTTGGCTTCGGGAGTTTCAGCAAACAGTTTGCGTACATGATCAAAAACGCCTGTATAGGTTGCTGGGTTTGATCGTGGAGTTCTGCCAATTGGGCTTTGGTCAACATGCACAACTTTATCTAGTTGATCAACACCATCAATTTTCTTGTGGCGACCTGGAACAGTTCGGGCGCCATTTAGATCGCGGGCTAGAACGTTATATAAAATGTCATTAATCAGAGTGGACTTACCGGAACCTGACACTCCGGTAACCGCAGCAAAAACGCCAAGTGGGATGTCGACTTTAACATCAGCTAAGTTGTGTTCTTTTGCGCCATGAATCGTAAGCAATCGGCTGGTGTCGATTGGACGTCGGATTTGCGGAACTTCGATCGCTCGTTTGCCGGATAGGTATTGTCCAGTGATCGATTCCTTGGTGGCCAGAAGTTGTTCATAAGAACCACTTGAAACTACATGTCCGCCATGCTCGCCTGCCCCTGGACCGATGTCCACGATCCAGTCTGCGGTTCGAATCGTATCCTCATCGTGCTCGACCACGATCAATGTGTTGCCTAAGTCTCGCAGGCGGATCAAAGTTTCAATCAGTCTGTGATTATCTCGTTGATGCAGACCAATACTTGGCTCATCAAGTACGTAAAGAACACCAGTTAAACCACTACCAATTTGGGTAGCTAGGCGAATACGTTGAGCCTCGCCACCTGCTAACGAACCTGCCGATCGCTCCAGCGATAGATAGTCAAGTCCTACATCAATCAGAAATGCCAGACGCTCATTAACTTCTTTAAGAACGCGATCTGCGATCGCTCGTTCTCTTGGAGAAAGTTCAAGTTTCTTCAAGAACTCGGCGCATTCGCCGATTGGCAGTTCCGCAATCTGGGCGATACTTTTTTCATTCAGAGTTACCGCAAGAGAGAGTGGCTTTAATCTGGCTCCGGCGCAAGCGGGGCATGGCACTTCCCGCATGTAGCCTTCTAGTTTTTCGCGACTGGAATCACTTTCAGATTCTTGATGTTTACGCTCGATGTACTGAATTACACCTTCAAAACCTGTTGAATAGGTGCGCTGCCGGCCGTATCTGTTCTTGTACTTAACTTGAACTTCGTGGTCGTTGCCGTGGAGCAACGCATTTCTAGCCTTAAGCGGAAGCTTCTTCCAGGGCACATCGAGTGCGAAGTCCAACTCATTTGATAAAGCCTTGGTCAATCTGAAGAAGTAATCGAAAATGTGGCCTGACGCCCATGGATCGATAGCCCCTTCCTCTAGCGTTAGGTCTGGGTTGGGAATTACTAACTCGGCATCAACTTCCATCTTGTTACCAAGACCCGCACATTCTGGACAAGCCCCAAACGGCGAATTGAAGGAAAAGGATCTCGGTTCTAGCTCCTCGAATTGATTTCCATCGAACAAACAAACCAAGTGTTCGCTGAACATGCGTTCCCGCTCTGGGTCATCCTCCGGTAAGTCCACAAATTCTAGAGTTACTAAACCGCTAGAAAGACGTAACGCAGTTTCCACGCTGTCAGTTAGTCGTCTAACTGCGTCTGGCTTTACCGCCAAACGATCGACCACGACTTCAATCGTGTGTTTCTCTTGCTTCTTTAATTTTGGTGGTTCTTCGAGCGGGTAGACAACACCGTCAATTCGAGCTCGCGCAAATCCTTGCGACTGCAAACTCCTAAAAAGCTCAGCGTATTCGCCTTTACGCTCGCGAATGACGGGAGCCAATAATTGGAATCTTGTTCCCGCTTTGATCTCTAAAATTCGATCGACAATCTGTTGCGGCGACTGCCGCGCAATCGGACGACCACAATCTGGGCAGTGCGGCCGACCGGCGCGTGCAAAAAGCAACCGAAGATAGTCATAAACCTCGGTAATGGTTCCGACAGTAGAGCGAGGATTTCGATTTGTGGATTTCTGATCGATTGAAACCGCAGGTGATAAGCCTTCAATGAAGTCCACATCCGGCTTATCCATCTGTCCCAAAAACTGACGAGCATAAGCCGAAAGTGACTCGACATACCTGCGCTGACCTTCTGCAAAAATTGTGTCGAAGGCTAGGGATGACTTACCAGAACCCGAGAGGCCTGTGAAAACGATAAGGGAATCTCTAGGCAGATCAATGTTGACGTCTTTGAGGTTATGCTCTCGTGCGCCTCTGACGATTAATTGATCAACCACAACCCTATGTTAGTTGTCAGTCTCCTATGGCGCATCGGTGATCCGACCTGCATGAGCATGAGCCGTTGGATCCTTACGGGTCTTAATAAAACTAGCCACTGTCGCCACCGTCAGGATTGCGGCAATCACAAATAACGAAAGTGAAGTTGGAATCTTTGGAATTGCTTCAATTTGTTCGTGGCCGTAGAGCAAAATCAATTTCAGACCAATAAATATCAAAATCGCCGATAGTCCCAACGAAAGATAAACGAGCTTGTCAAGAAGTCCCTTGAGCAAGAAGTACAGTGCACGTAATCCAAGTAGCGCAAACGCATTAGCTGAAAAAACTAAGAATGGCTCCTGAGTAACCCCAAAAGTTGCTGGAATTGAATCAAGAGCAAAAAGTAAATCAGTGGCACCGATAGCAATCATTACCAGCAGCATGGGGGTACCAACTCGTTTTCCCGAAACTTTGACTGTCAACTTGGTGCCATGGTAATCATCGGTAAACGGCACAAACTTTTTAACTGTTCGAACTACGGCATTCTCGCTGGGGTCTGGGTCTTCATCCCAATGCTTGAAAAGTCCATAACCTGTATAAATTAAAATCGCGCCAAAGATTACGAACGTAAATGCAAAAGCTTCAAGGGCTGCAGCCCCAACTGCGATGAAAATTCCTCGGAGTATCAAGGCCAGAAAGACACCAAAGAGCAATACGCGTTGATGATAAACACTCGGAACTGCAAATTGCGTAAGGATGATAATAAAGACGAACAAGTTATCGACTGAAAGTGACTTTTCCACTAAGTAAGCAGCAAAGTATTCGGTTCCAAAGGTTGATCCAAAACTTGTCCAGACCCAGATGCCAAAAGCGATAGCGATACCGATGTAAAAAACGGACCAAGCCACAGCTTCCTTAAACATCACATCATGTGGCTTGCGACTAACGGTTAAGAAGTCCAGGACTATAAGTCCCAATATCGCGAGTACTAAGCCTGCCCACAATGCTTGACTGACATCCATATGAATCCTTACTTTGGCGAATCTTCGCTACCAAGATGCTCAATAGCTTCACCGAGGTGTTCGGTCGATTCGTTGACTGCATGTGAAATCTCAGACTGTAGAGCTAATTCTGGTGAACGCCTAACTGCGATGAGACTTGTGATAACTGTTACCCCTAAAGTCGTCGCAATAAACATCAAAGACTGAGCAATCGTAATGTGGGGTGGATGCAGGTCAGTGGTCCCTGCTACTGCTTCCAAGAACAGCTTTACCGCAATAAAACCCAGGATGATCGCCAATCCGCGGGCCAGATATATGATTTTCGACAGTAAGCCATCCAGCAAGAAGTAGAGCTGACGCAATCCCATCAGCGCGAATGCATTGGCTGCAAACACCAGATAGGGCTCTTTGGTCAGGCCAAAGACCGCAGGGATTGAGTCAAGTGCGAATAATAGGTCTGTAGTTCCAACAGCAAGGATCACGACAAAAAGTGGAGTTATGTAACGTTTTCCTGAAATTTGAATTGTGAGCTTGGCGTCGACATATTCGCGTGAAGTTGGAATGTACTTCTCAACCAAACGAATCAGGCCATTGCCTTCGGGATCTGGTTCTTCATCGTGAGATCGCCAGACCGAAATGGCGGTGTAAAACAAAAAAACCGCAAATACATAGAAAGTTGCAGTAAATCTCGAAATGGCAGCAGCACCGACGACTATTAGTGCGCCTCGCAAAATGATTGCGATCGCTACCCCAATCAATAGCACCCGATGTTTTAGCATTTCAGGCACTGCAAATGAAGACATTAAAACTATGAAGACAAAGAGATTGTCGACTGAAAGGCTGTACTCAGTAATCCAGCCTGCCAAAAATTGCTGTCCGTATTCCGGACCAAAGTAATTCCAGACAAATGCTGCAAAAGCCAAGGCCGCCAGAATGTAGGCAACCACCCAGCGGGCTGCTTGCTTGGGCCCAAAAACGTGTGGCCTGGCGTCAACTACAACGAAATCTAAGACAAATGCTGCAATCAAGATGCCAAGTGTGACAATCCACACCGCAGATGAAACATTCATTCATTAACTCTAGTTCGGTAATGCATGGTTAGGCATGACCTGCCTGCGACATTTGTCTAAGTTCTTTTTTCAGTTCAGATATCTCGTCGCGTAGGCGAGCAGCCAGCTCGAACTGCAATTCGCTAGCTGCGGTATGCATCTGCTCAGATAACTGATCTATCAAGTCACCTAGGTCACGCGCTGGGATGCTCTTTAGACTTTCGCGCACTGAAGTTGGGACTCGCACGCCTGATTTTTGTTCCGCCATAAACAGTTCGGTGTCATCATCTTCACGAGTAATTAAGTCGGTAATGTCTGCGATCTTTTTCCGTAACGGTTGCGGATCCAATCCGTGTTCAAGATTGTAAGCAACTTGCTTAGCGCGGCGACGATTTGTTTCATCAATTGCAAGACGCATGGAGTCAGTTATTTTGTCGGCGTACATATGAACTTCGCCTGAAACATTTCGGGCTGCTCGTCCAATTGTTTGGATTAGGCTGCGATGGCTTCGTAAGAACCCTTCTTTGTCTGCATCCAAGATCGCCACCAAGGAAACCTCCGGTAGATCAAGGCCTTCACGGAGCAAGTTGATTCCGATAAGTACGTCGTACTCGCCCAATCTAAGTTCGCGCAACAACTCGACCCGACGTAAAGTATCAACTTCTGAGTGCAGATATCGAACCCTGATACCTTGCTCTAGCAAATAATCCGTTAAATCTTCTGACATCTTCTTGGTGAGGGTTGTGACCAGCACGCGGGTTCCATTTGCGGCTCGGATTCGAATCTCATGAATCAAGTCATCAATCTGACCCTTACTTGGCTTAATGATGATCTCTGGATCCACTAGGCCGGTTGGTCGAATTACCTGCTCAACAACGTCATTATTAACGACGCCAAGTTCAAATGGTCCTGGGGTTGCTGATAGATAGACGGTTTGACCAACACGTTCTAGGAATTCAGGCCACTTTAATGGGCGATTATCCATTGCACTTGGCAACCGAAAACCATGTTCAACTAAAGTTCGTTTTCGCGAGGCATCCCCTTCATACATTGCACCGATCTGAGGAACTGTAACGTGACTCTCGTCAATCACAAGCAAGAAATCTTCTGGAAAATAATCAAGCAAGCAGTTAGGTGCCGAACCAGCCTCACGTCCATCAATATGGCGCGAGTAGTTTTCGATACCTGAGCAAAATCCTAGGTTTTGCATCATCTCAATGTCATATGAGGTTCGCATCTTTATACGCTGTGCCTCGAGCAGTTTTCCTTGACTTTCGAGTTCTGGAATGCGAATGGCAACCTCAGACTCAATAGCTGAAATCGCCTTGTTCATGCGCTCGGGACCAGCGGTGTAATGGGAAGCGGGGAAAATGTAGATTTCGTTATCGTCTGTAAGTATTTCACCAGTAACAGGATGCAATGACATTAATCTCTCGATATCATCACCAAACATCTCAATTCGAACTGGATGTTCTTCATAAACCGGATAAACCTCGATGGTGTCACCACGAACTCGAAATGTGCCGCGCGTGAATGCAATGTCATTGCGGTTGTACTGGATGTCTACTAGGCGTCTTAGCAGTGAATCCCGGTTAAGACTCTCCCCAACCTTTAGCCGAACCATTCGATCAACGTATTCCTGTGGCGTTCCTAAGCCATAAATACAGGACACACTGGCAACCACAATTACATCTCGTCTAGTTAGCAAACTATTCGTTGCACTATGTCGAAGCCTTTCAACTTCCTCGTTGACTGAGGAATCTTTCTCAATAAATGTGTCACTTTGTGGGATGTATGCCTCTGGTTGGTAATAGTCGTAATAAGAAACGAAGTATTCAACCGCATTATTAGGTAAGAGTTCCCGAAATTCATTCGCCAGTTGTGCCGCAAGCGTCTTATTTGGTGCTAAAACCAGGGTCGGGCGTTGCAGCCGTTCGATCAACCACGCGGTTGTTGCGCTTTTGCCGGTTCCCGTTGCTCCCAGCAAAACCACATCTTTGTCACCGTTAAGGATCCGGCGTTCAATTTCTGCGATCGCCGCGGGTTGGTCACCAGCCGGCACGAAATCACTTATGACCTCAAAGGGTGCAACGGTTCGCTGCAGGTCGGTAACTGGGCGCGTCATGTCTCAAGACTACGCCGTAAGTTGATGCCATACCTGTGTGACATGTTCACGTAGCTCTTGCAGCGATCCATTGTTTGTGACTACAAAGTCGGCAATAGCCATTCTCTGTTCATCTGTGACTTGATTTGCGATTCTGGCTGCAATGTCGGAAGTATCCAAGCCACGACTAACTAGACGGCTCCTACGAACGTCGACATCTGCAAAGACGATTATGACTTTATCAAATTGGTCTTGAAGTTGTTTCTCAACCAATAACGGGGTGTCATAAACGACTATCGAATTAGCTGGCAGAGACTCTCGAATTTGTGTTACACGAGCACTCACAGCTGGATGAACAATTGCCTCAAGTTGTGCAAGCTGACTAGTGTCCTGGAATACTGCTGCTGCAAGTTGCTTTCGATCAATGTTTCCAGAGGTATCCAAAACTGATCCACCAAATGCATGCACTACGCTTTCATAACCAACTTGACCTGGCTCTAATACTTCTTTCGCAATTGCGTCAGCATCGATTACTACCGCTCCAAGGTCTGACAGGATCTTTGCAACGGTAGATTTACCGCTTCCGATTCCGCCTGAGAGTCCTAGGTACACGTCACAACCCTAACCGTTCGTTTCTGAGAATTTCTCAGGCAAATAGAAAAGCGGCCACCAGTTATGGTGGCCGCGCAATCTAGTTTGAATTACTCGGCTTTGTCGGCCAATTCTGTTCTTAGCGCCTGAAGTCCGACATCGTCTGCCAGGGTGCCTTCAGAAGTGGTCTCACCTGAGTAAGAGCTTGGAACTTCAGAGTCCGCATTTGCGACTGCATCTGCCTTCTTTGATTCGCCAACAGCAAGCTTGTGAGCTTCCCACTTAGCATGAGCTGCTGCGTACTGAGCTTCCCACTCCGCCTTCTTTTCTTCATGTCCCGGCAACCATTCGTTGGTGTCTGGATCAAAACCTTCAGGATAAATGTAGTTGCCGTTTTCGTCGTACTGATTCATGCCGTACAAGCCAGCGTCGAAGGAAACGGATTCATCCACATCAACGTCTTCATTTGCTTGACGCAAGGAAAGCGAGATGCGTCGACGTTCTAGATCGATGTCGATTACCTTAACGAATGTTGAATCACCAACCTGAACAACCTGTTCTGGGATTTCAACGTGACGGCCAGCAAGTTCGGAAATGTGAACCAGTCCTTCAATGCCATCGCTTACGCGAACGAATGCACCGAATGGAACCAACTTGGTAACTTCACCAGGAACAACCTGACCCATTGTGTGGGTACGAGCAAAATGCTGCCATGGGTCTTCCTGAGTTGATTTTAACGAAAGTGATACTCGTTCACGATCAAAATCAACTTCAAGAACTTCAACTGTCACTTCCTGCCCTACTTCGACAACCTTTGACGGATGATCGACATGTTCCCATGAAAGTTCCGAAACGTGAACTAGGCCGTCTACGCCGCCAAGATCAACGAAGGCTCCGAAGTTTACGATGCTGGATACAACACCCTTACGGATCTGACCCTTTTCAAGCTGATTCAAGAAGCCGTGACGAACCGCGCTCTGTGACTGCTCTAGATAGGCACGACGGGAAAGTACAACGTTGTTGCGGTTCTTATCTAGTTCAATAATCTTGGCTTCGATTTGCTTGCCAATGTATGGCGCAAGATCGCGAACACGACGCATTTCTACAAGTGATGCTGGCAAGAAGCCGCGAAGTCCGATGTCCATGATCAAGCCGCCCTTGACGACCTCGATAACGGTGCCGGTAACAACGCCGTCTTCTTCCTTGATCTTTTCAATTGAACCCCAAGCGCGTTCGTACTGTGCCCGCTTCTTGGAAAGAATGAGTTGACCTTCTTTATCTTCCTTCTGAAGAACTAGTGCTTCGATAACGTCACCAACAGTTACAACTTCGTTGGGATCAATGTCGTGCTTGATGCTTAGTTCTCGAGAAGGGATAATTCCTTCGGTCTTGTAGCCGATGTCAACGAGAACTTCGTCTCGACTAACTTTTACTACGATGCCTTCTACGATGTCTCCATCATTGAATGGCTTAATTGTGGCGTCGACTGCAGCCATAAATTCTTCGGCTGATGCGAAATCATCGACAGTGGAGAAGTTGCTCTTGTCAGTAGTGACAGTCATTAAGTTATTGCCTCGATGCGGATAGAAATAGTTCCAATGTTGCATTCTTTCCTTGCGGATCCCTTGGAACTAGGTCTGTCCTTGGGCAAATGGCAACCTTCTAAGGATAGGCACCCACTAATCCTGGGTCAAAACAGATATCCCTGATTTCAATGGGTTTAGTGACCGGCACTAGCCCAAGAAGTGCCAATTCCAGTGGAAACTTCCATTGGAACGGATAAATCCCCTACTGCACGCATGTTTTCCACAACAATTTTTGTAACTTGTTCAAGTTCTCCCTTAGCCACTTCAATCACTAATTCATCGTGAACTTGAAGTAATAGTCGAGACTTAACACCAGCTGATTTGAGCGCAGCATCGACCTGGAGCATCGCTACCTTTACCAGATCCGCTGCTGAACCTTGAATCGGTGCATTCAATGCCATTCGTTCAGCCATCTCTCGCAATTGACGATTCTCACTGTTCAAGTCTGGCAGGTAACGTCGACGTCCCATGATCGATTCGGTGTAACCAAGTTTTCGGGCTTCAACCACGACGTTAGCTAAGTAATCACGGACGCCGCCAAATCTTTCAAAGTAGGTATTCATTAATGATTTGGCTTGGTCATTACCGATGCTCAACTGCTGGGCCAAACCATAAGCCGATAGGCCGTATGCCAAGCCATAAGACATTGCCTTAATTTGGCGACGCATATCAGCATCAACTTTTTCGGGCGGGACGCCAAATACCTGCGAGCCAACTGTGGTGTGTAAATCTTCGCCAGTCTTTAGCGCAGCAATTAAACCTGGGTCATTGGAAAGGTGTGCCATAACGCGAAGTTCAATTTGGCTATAGTCAGCAGTTAACAGTGTTTCAAAAGTCTTACCAACAACGAATGTGCCACGGATTGCAAATCCCTCATTCGTGCGAATCGGAATGTTTTGCAAATTTGGTTCAGTACTAGAAAGACGTCCAGTAGCGGCGACCATTTGATTAAAGCTGGTGTGGATTCGATCATCATCTTGCACTGCCGCGAGTAACCCTGTAACGGTTTGCTTTAACTTAATGACTTCGCGATACCGAAGCAGTGCAGTCAATAATTCATCGTCTGGGAATTTTGCTAGCAGACCAAGCAAAGACTCAGCATCGGTGGTGTAACCCGTTTTGATTTTTTTTGTCTTTGGCAAGCCGCGCTCTTCAAACAGGACTTCTTGTAATTGCTTTGGTGATCCTAAATTAAATTCATGCCCAACCGAATCGTGCGCCTGCTTCACGGCTTGGGCTGCATCGGCATCAAAACTACTTTCTAGTTTCTTAAGCGCCTTAATGTCGACCGCAATGCCGTGCGCCTCCATTTCAGCAAGTAGTGATACTAATGGCATTTCGACATCAGTGAACAGTCCCTCACCACCACGGTTCTTGAGCTCAACCATCAAAAATTCGCTCAAATCCAAAGTTGCTCGAGCGGCTTTAGCTAACACATCGCCTGATACTTCAAGTGAGGCATCTAGAGACAGTTGCGCGCTTTGGTTAGTTATGTCAGTTGCGAGAGATTTACCTAAGTAACGCATAACCAAATCAGCTAGTTCAAAATTCCGACCACCAGGTGAAACCAGA
>Ga0214921_10006756_pt1 | contig 15533 bp, 12 predicted proteins | sample LL1505_MetaG_FD_177992 | JGI IMG/M metagenome (GOLD analysis project Ga0214921, IMG submission 177992) | Freshwater microbial communities from Lake Lanier, Atlanta, Georgia, United States - LL-1505 | ecosystem: Environmental > Aquatic > Freshwater > Lake | place: USA: Georgia | collected...
ATGTTTTCAAGCTGCTTTCAATGACAGCCAAATATTTCAATTCTGTTGGCAAATTATATTCTTTAAAAATATTGTCAATCAAATTAAAATAAGGCACAGCAAATGATTTCATTTTTAAAAGCTGTTTACTATGAGCAGTTAAATAATCTTTCATATACACTTCTGCATTCGGATTAATCTGAGCAGAATAAGGCTGAGCAGGATCATAACTGTATTGTTTGAATAAATCCCTGAAGCCATATTTAGTGAATGTGCCGATAGTGTTAGTATTTTCATTTATTGATAGAGAGGTTGATTTAGCCATTCCATCAATTAAACTATCTTCTTTTATTTTATTTTCTTTGGAGGTGTCTATTGTTAAAAAAAGAGGCGTTGCAGTATTTGCAAAAGCTGATATCAGGGTCGTCATTAAAAAAGACAGTAGTAAAATGCTTATCTTCTTCATATAATTATTAAAGACAACTTTTCTTGTTTATTTATTTATTTATGATAATTAAATGCTGAATGGGAAATATAAAAACCAATGTATTGGGTTTTATCCTCGATTAAAATGTTTGATGCAAAAAATTTATTTAATTGGCAAATAAAAACTAGCCGAAGCAACAGATCTCAATAAATTAATTGAATAGCTGAGTACTTCGGCTTCGTTAAAATCGGTTTATAAAATACCGGTCCTTATTTTTTTTCTTTTTCATTCATACCCTCTTCGATTTCGGATTTCACGTTATTCTTTGCATCGTTAAATTCACGAATCCCTCTTCCTACACCCCTCATTAATTCAGGGATTTTTTTACCTCCGAAAAATAACAAAACAGCTAATAATACTAAAAGCCATTCGCTGCCACCGGGCATTGATAATAATAAAGTTGTGCTTGAGTATGCCATATAAATAATTTGAGTTACAAAGATAATTGAAAAAAATCAATCAGTTATTTTCAATAGAATATGAAAAGTTAATTCTTGCGAGTGAATGTTGAATAATACTGAAATAAAAAGCGGAAATCGTAAAATTTCCGCTTATGGTATAAAGTAATATATGTAAAAAGGTATTATTTTTTCTTTGCACCCACTGCCATTCTTTTTTCTTTAATACGAGCACTTTTTCCACTTCTTTCGCGTAAAAAGTACAACTTAGCACGTCTTACACGACCTACTTTATTTAACACAATGCTTTCGATATTTGGAGAGAAAAAAGGGAAAAGTCTTTCAACACCCACATTATCACTCATTTTACGAACAGTAAAAGTAGCAGTGGCACCAACACCTTGACGTTTGATTACATCTCCTTTAAAGCTCTGAATACGCTCTTTATTTCCTTCCTGGATTTTATAGTTTACGGTGATATTGTCACCTGCTTTAAAAGCGGGTAATGTTACTTTTTGAGTCAATTGCTCATGAACAAAATCAATTGCGTTCATATTCTTTGTTTTTTATCGGACGGCAAAGGTAGGGAGAAAAGTTTAAATTTTAAAGATAAAAGATAAATTTTTCGTTTCCGACGCTATTTTAATAGACTAGAGGCAAAAAAATGACTTTTACGCCCCGATATATTATAAAATACTTACCTAGCTATGTTTACCGACCTTTTTTCTCTAATTACGGTTACTTTGATTTGACCCGGAAAAGTCATTTCTGTTTGTATTTTTTGAGCTATTTCAAAACTTAGTTTATCACTATCCCCATCTGTAACTTTATCTGCTTCTACAATAACCCTTAACTCACGACCAGCTTGAATGGCATAGGCTTTTTCGACTCCTTGATAAGCCAACGCTAAGTTTTCAAGATCTTTTATGCGTTGAATGTATTGTTGCATGATCTCTCTTCTTGCCCCTGGTCTTGCACCACTAATGGCATCACAAGCTTGAATGATAGGAGAGATTACAAATTTCATTTCCATTTCGTCGTGGTGAGCACCAATTGCATTGACTACCGCAGGATTTTCACCATATTTTTCTGCTAATTTAGCACCAAGTAAAGCATGACTCAATTCTGTTTCTTCATCAGGAACTTTACCAATATCATGTAGCAATCCTGCTCGTTTTGCTAATTTTGGATTCATGCCAAGTTCCGAAGCCATGATACTACATAAATTGGCAGTTTCTCTGCTGTGCATCAACAAATTCTGGCCATATGAAGAACGGAACCTCATTCTACCCACCATTCTAATTAATTCTTTGTGCAATCCATGAATGCCTAATTCCATAGCAGTTCTTTCACCAATATCCATGACCTGGTCATCTAATTGTTTCTTTGTTTTTTCTACCACCTCTTCAATGCGGGCTGGATGTATTCTACCATCTGACACCAATCTTTGTAATGAAAGACGTGCTACTTCTCTGCGTAATGGATCAAAGGAAGATAATACAATCGCTTCAGGAGTATCATCTACTATCAAATCAACGCCAGTAGCGGCTTCTATTGCTCTGATATTTCTTCCTTCACGACCAATGATGGAGCCTTTTATCTCATCACTTTCTAAATTAAAAACGGTAATTGAATTTTCAATGGCGTGTTCTGCAGCAGTACGTTGAATTGTTTGAATAACAATTTTTCTAGCTTCTTTATTTGCTTTTTGTTTAGCATCCTCAATAATTTCTTGTTGAATAACCATTGCTTTGGTTTGAGCCTCTTGGGTAAGGCTTTCAATTAGTTGAGTTTTTGCTTCTTCAGCTGATAATCCCGCCACTTTTTCTAAGCGACGAATATGTTCTTCCTGATGCTTTTCTAGTTCTGTGCGCTTGGTATTTACAATTTCAGTTTGACGATTTAAATTATCTTTTATTGTTTCGTTTTCCTTTAATTGTTTTTCAAGATTAGCTTCTTTTTGATTAAGGCTTTGTTCTTTTTGCTTAATTCTATTTTCGGAATCACTTAATTTCTGTGTACGTTGTAGCACGTCTTTTTCGTGATCAGCCTTCATCTGCACGAATTTCTCTTTAGCTTCTAATTGAATTTCTTTTTTAAGGGTTTCCGCTCTAAATTCCCCGTTTGAAATGATTTTTTTGGCTTCAGATTTAGCGTCTTCTACTAATTTACTGGTATTTTTTGCAAAAATTAATTTACCCAGAATGGTGCCCACAATTAGAGAGGCAACACCTATGATGATGTAAAGTATATTCAGTTCCATTTAATGTTGATGTTTTAAGCTTATTCACAATATTGTATATGTATGCTCCCCGAATAGCCGAGTAAGTCCTCACAAAGATAAGAAAATTGAGCCAAGAACGAATCAATAAGTTGTAATAATTTATAATAAGATGATTGTTATTCTAGCATCCATTGTAAATAGAATGCTTTAGGTCAAAAGTAAGATGAATATCTTGCTTTATTGTGAAATGGTGATATTATCCAATTGCTGTATCTAGTTGGTTTTCTAGTTTTTGTAGCGTTTCGGTTAATTGTTCCAATACAACTGAAGAATTGTCAATATTGGTATTTTGGGTAGCATACCAAATAATCACCATAGCTATATAATCCTGCATGTCTTTACCCGAGAAGTTTGTTTTAAATTCTATGATTTTATCATTAATCAATTTTACCGTTTTGCGAACAACTTCTTCGTCCGAAGGATTTGTACGAATTCTATAGGTTCTGTCTGCAATTACAATATTTACTGGAATTAACTCATTTGACATGGCATTGGATTTATTCATTTAAAAGCGCGATGCATTTATCAATTTCTCTGATATACTTATTGATTGTTTGTTCAAATGTCTTTTTTTCTGTTGCATTTAACTCGCCCGCAGCTGATTTTAATATATACTGTTGTTCTTCAAGGGCACGAATTTTTTTTGCCGTTTCTTCTTTTTCCTGTTTTAGCGATATGATTGTTTCTTGCTGTTGTGCCAATTCTTTTTGTAAAACAGCGTGCTTCTTTAATAATGCAAGAAGCTTTGTTTGAATTCGACCGATATGTGATTCTAGTTTTTCCAATTAAAATTATTTTCTGATTTCAGCTTGTAATGATTTTTCATACCCCGCAATTATTTTCTGCATAAAGGCATCAATTTCTTGATCAGTTAATGTTTTCGTTTCATCAAGGAAAGTAAAACTAACAGCCATGGATTTTTTTCCTGCTCCTAGTTTTTCGCTTTCAAAAATATCAAATAATTGAATGTTTTTTAATTGAGTTATTTTATTGGATAAAGCTATTTGCTCTATTTGAGAATAGGAAACAATTTTATCCACCACTAAGGCTAAATCTCTGTTTACAGCAGGGAATTTTGTTATTTCCTTGTATTGTGCGTGCTTATTTTTTTGTGATAATATCAAATCCATATCTATATCAGCATAAAAAACAGGCTGTTTAATGTCAAATTTTTTCAACACTCCTTGTGATACTTCTCCCATTTTACCTACAATAGTCTTGCCGAATACAATTGAACTACCATTGAATAAATCATCATCAGTATCATTTTCAAAACGAATATTTTTCAATCCGATTAATTCAAAAATATTTTCCAACACCCCCTTTAAATAGAAATAATCCGTTTTTTGCGCAGGAGATTTCCAGTTTACTTCTTCCAAATTGCCACTTATGTAAAGAGATAAATGATTTTGTTCATTATACACTTGAGTAGCAGTTGTTGAATATGTTTTTCCAAATTCAAATAACCGAAGATTGTTATTTTTTCTGTTTAGATTATTAGCAATCACCTGCAAACCACTCTCAATCATTTGAGGGCGAAGGATGTCCAATTCATTACTCAAACTATTAATCATCTTCACCGAAGTCTGTAAAATGGAGTCATTATAAAAGGCGCTGTTGGTGATGCTATTAGTAAACATTTCACTAAAACCCAATCCTACAAAATAGTTAGCTAGCTTTTCTTTTACAGCAAACTTTCTACTCGATTTTTCAACAGACGGCGAAATGGTAATTTTCGTTGGTATTTCAATGTTATCGAGTCCATCAATACGCATGATCTCTTCTACAATATCAGCAGGAATGGTTATGTCCTGTTTGCTGAAAGGAACCAATAAATCAATGGCATCAGCAGATTCTCTAATAATCTCAAAACCTAAACTTTGTAAAATGGTTTTGGCGTCTGATATTTTATAATCCTTACCACTAAGTTTCTTTAAAAAAGAAAGCGGAAAATGTATAGAGGTTTTTTCTTTTGGGTTAGGATAAATATCAATAAATTCTGAGTTAATTTTTCCGCCTGTAATTTCTTCCATTAAAAGTGCCGCTCTAACAAGCACCTGCATAGTATTACTGATGTCAACTCCTTTTTCAAATCGAGATGCCGCTTCTGTTCTTAATCCATGCTTAATGGAACTTTTTCTGATGGTGGCTTTATCAAAACAAGCGCTTTCCAAAAAAACAGTAGTGGTGTCATTAGTTACACTACTTTCTAGTCCTCCGAAGACACCTGCGATACACATTGGATCTTTTTCGTTGCATATCATTAAATCAGCCGAGTCTATTTTTCTTTCTTTTTCATCAAGTGTTTTAAATAGAGCTTCCGTAGATATTTTTTTTACTTCTATTTTGTTTCCAGTAATTTTATTGGCATCAAATGCATGCAAGGGTTGTCCGGTTTCATGTAAAATATAGTTGGTGATGTCAACAATAGAATTTATTGGTTTTTGACCAATCGATTTCAATCTGCTTTTTAACCAGGCCGGACTTTCGGTTACTGTTATTCCTGAAATAGAAACACCACAGTAACGCATACATGATTCTGTATCTTTTATGTCAACTTTAATAGAAGTGTTGCTTGAACTATTGGTTTTATTTGTTGAATAGGGCTGAATAACTTCGTAGGGTGTCTTTTCATGATAAGACAAATAAGCGCAAATATCTCTTGCAGTACCTAAATGACTCATAGCGTCCATCCTATTTGGGGTAAGTCCAATTTCAAAAATAAAATCCTGATAGGGTTTATATAATTCTGTTAATTGCGTACCAGTAGGAGTTGATTCTGGAAGAATTTTTATGCCATCATGGCTTTTTCCTATACCAATTTCATCTTCTGCGCAAATCATACCTTCACTTTCTACGCCCCTGATTTTTGCTTTTTTTAAAGTCAGGGATTCTCCATTTATTGGATAAATAGTAGTTCCAATTCTAGCAACAATCACTTTTTGGCCTACCGCCACATTAGGAGCGCCACATACAATATTTAAAATAATATCATTACCAACATGTACGGTAGTTATTTTTAACTTATCTGCTTCAGGATGTTTTTCACAGCTCATTACTTCTCCAACAACGAGTCCTTGTAAACCTCCTTTAATCTCTTCATATTTTTCTAGGCTTTCTACTTCTAGTCCAATGGAAGTTAATATTCCAGAAAGCACTTCAGGGTTAATTTTTGTAGGAAGGTAATCGCAAAGCCAGTTATAAGAAATTGTCATTATTGAATATATTTCATTTTACCTAGCAAAGATAGTTTTTTGAACTAAAAAGTGGTGTCTTTAGATTAGTTTTCGAATCTGTAACAATAACAAAGAAAAAAATAAGGAAATTTCCTAATAATTTTTCTAAATAAATAGTGCAAAAGATAACTTGAATGTATTTTTATAATGTGTATAATTTTGTAATTATGCGTGTAATTAAGGCATTTAGTCAAAGATGAAATTGTTTATAATTAGTGAATAAGCCTAATTCTGTTGTTAATTTAAGGTGAACAAGCTAGTTATAACATGAGGTAAAGCAGATTCTTTTTTTAACATTCCTAAATTGGAATTAACTTAGATGAAATACTAGACAATTTGGGAGCTCAAAGGGAATCAAATTGATGGATTAATAGCTAATTATTCAATATTTTTCATACATGGATTTTACAAATTTAAATAAGGATAGAGCAATCAGGAAAAAGGCTGGTACTGATCTTGGTTCTATGGTGTTTGGAAAAATACCCCCACAGGCAAAAGAATTGGAAGAAGCCATTTTGGGCGCAATCATGCTTGAGAAAAGTGCTTTTGATATTGCCATTGAAATATTAAAACCAGAATGTTTTTATTTAGAAGCACACCAACGCATTTATAAATCAATGCAGGCTTTAGCTATAAAATTATTGCCAATTGATTTGCTTACCGTGGTTGAAGAGCTTAAGTTTAGAGAAGATCTAGAATTTGTAGGTGGTGCTTATTATGTTAGTAAATTAACCAACTCTGTTGTGTCTTCTGCTAACATAGAAGCTCATGCCAGAATTGTAGTACAGAAATTTATTCAACGTGAGCTTATAAGAATAAGTGGAGAGATAATAGGGCAGGCATACGAAGATAGTACGGATGTTTTTGATATGCTTGATGATGCAGAAAGCAAGCTATTTGAAATTACCAATAATCATTTACGCAAAAATTTTGATAGTATTGATACCGTTTTGGTTAAAACGATTCAGCGTATTGAGTATATGCGTAACCGTGATGAAGACATTACCGGAATACCTACTGGTTTCCCGTCACTTGATAAATTAACATATGGATGGCAACCTACTGATTTAATTATTTTAGCTGCACGCCCATCAGTTGGTAAAACTGCCTTTGCATTAAATTTAGCCCGAAGCGCAGCTATGCATCCTACTAAACCAACAGCAGTTGGTTTCTTTAGTTTGGAAATGAGTAGTTCACAATTGGTTCAGCGTATACTCAGTGCCGAAAGTGAAATATGGCTAGAAAAAATTGCAAGAGGCAGGTTGGAAGAGCATGAAATGAAACAGCTTTATAAAAAAGGAATTGAAAAATTAAGCAAAGCCCCCATTTTTATTGATGATTCTGCTGCATTGAATATTTTCGAACTCAGGGCTAAATGCCGTCGTTTAAAAAACAAACACAATATAGGGTTGATCATTATTGATTACCTGCAATTGATGAGTGGTACAGCTGATAGAAACAGTAATCGTGAACAAGAAATCAGCAAAATTTCTAGAGATTTAAAAAGTTTAGCTAAAGAATTACAGATACCAATTATTGCATTATCTCAATTAAGTCGTGAGGTTGAAAAAAGAAAGGAAGGAAATAAAATTCCTCAGTTGAGTGACTTAAGAGAATCGGGTGCGATCGAACAAGATGCAGACATGGTTATGTTTTTATACCGACCCGATTATTACGAAAATATGACTAATGAATTTGGAGAAAGCAATAAAGGTGAAACCTTTGTAAAGGTTGCCAAACATAGAAATGGTAGCTTGGAAACCATTAAACTAAAAGCATTATTGCATATTCAAAAATTTATTGAAGATGAAAACCAGGAAACAGGACATCCCGGTGGTTTGCCTAAAGAAGGGAATTGGCGGCCTGTATCAGAATCCAATGGAAATGAAGCCAGGATGTACATTCAAAAAGGAAGTAAAATGAATGATGGAGAATTTGATGAAGAAAGCCCATTTTAAAAATGTCTGTTCCAATTTTTTATATTGAATCATTTGATGTTTTGGATGCCTCATTGATATTAAATGAAGACACTTCCAAGCATGTAGTGCAAGTGCTTAGAATGGCAGAAGGGGAAAATATACAGTTAACAGATGGGAAAGGGAATTTAATAGACGCTACTATTGCGGTAGCACACAAAAAAAAATGTATTGTAAATAAAATAGCACTAACTAAAATACCTCCACTCAAAAAAAATATTTCCATTGCTATTTCTTTGATAAAAAACACCAATCGCTTCGAATGGTTTTTGGAAAAAGCTACTGAAATTGGTGTATCAGCCATAATTCCTTTGTTATGTGATCGAACGGAAAAGCAACAATTTAAACTTGAAAGATTTCGTGGGATATTGATAAGTGCCATGCTTCAGTCTAAGCAATGTTGGCTGCCTCTTTTAACTGAACCTTGCCCAGTAAAACAGATAATAGTCAACAACAATTACGTTGGAAAATATGTTGCTCATTGTGAAAATGACCATGAAAAAACAATATTGCATTCAGTGAATCATCATAAGCCATCTATCATATTAATTGGCCCTGAAGGAGATTTTAGTAAAGAAGAAATATCGTTGGCGTTGATAAATAATTTCATGCCTGTTTCTTTAGGCGTAAATAGATTAAGAACAGAAACCGCTGGAATTGTTGCTGCAACAATGATGAATCAATAATCGTTATTCATCATCTTTTAACATCGGTTCATTTAACTCAACCACTCTGTTCTTTTTCATTTTTTTTCTCATCAGTAAATTTAACATTTCAACAGAAAAAGAAAAGGCCATACCAAAGTATATATAATTTTTGAATTGAAGCGATTCAGCTTTTTCTGCATCCCAGCCTTCCATCACTAAACTAAGTCCAATCATTACCAAAAAGGAAAGCGCCAACATTTTTATTGTTGGATGTTGATGAATAAAACTTGAAATTTTAGGACTAAACAAAAACATAATAATCATCGCAATGATTACAGCCGCAATCATTATTTCTAAATGTTTGGCAGTGCCACCAGCAGTAATAATACTGTCAAATGAAAAAATTGCGTCAATAAGCATAATTTGCCCTATCGCATTTAATAAGGTAAGTTTTGCTTTTTGATTACTTCCAGCTTGTATATCTTCTCCCTCAAGTTTAGCATGAATTTCCATAACAGACTTATAAATAAGAAAAATACCGCCTACTAACATTACAATACTTGCTAAATCGAAGCCTTTGTCTAATATTGAAAGAATTGGTTTGCCCTTTTGCTGAAGTAGCCAGCTTAAACCAAATAACAATAAACTTCTGGAAATAATTCCCGTAATCATCCAAGTTCTTCTTGCGATAATTTCTTCACTTTCTTTCTTTAAACGATTCATGATAATACTAACAAAAATCACATTGTCTATACCCAGTACAATTTCTAAAATTACTAGAATGAAAAAACTGAGGAGACTTTCAGAGGTGAATAGATAACTCATTATTATAGAAGTCTTTATTTAATTTAAAAATACAAATCTACAGTACTATCTTTTAACATAACTATATTGTCAAAAAAAGTAAAAAAAATCACAACAAAGGAATAAATTATATATTTGCAACATTGTTACAAAAAACTCTATGAAAAATATCTATTCAATCTTTTTATTTTCTTTTATTTTCTTATCGGGAAACACTTTTGCAATGCTTACAAATAAAGGGGAATTCTGTGGCATTGTTAAAGATCATAACACGGGCAATCCTATTGAAGGAGCCTCTGTTTATATATCTGATCAAAAAATTGGTAGTAGTACGGATAGTAAAGGTTTGTTTTTGATAAATAACATTAGTGATGGAAAGCATCTGGTAGAAGTGTCTCATGTTGGATATGCTACTATTGCCATGTATGTGTATATAAATGGGAATACTAAGAAAGATTTTTTTCTAACTGAATCGATTATTGAAAATAATGCTGTTGTTGTTACCGGTGTTAGCAAAGCAACGCAATTAAAAAATATTCCATTCCAGGTTTCTGTAATGCGCAAGCAAGATTTATTACAAACCTCTTCAATGAATATTATTGAAAGCATCACCAAAAAAGCGGGTGTTTCCTCTTTATCTTCAGGACCAGCCATTTCTAAACCCCTAATAAGGGGATTGGGTTATAATCGAGTACTTACCATTAACGATGGAGTAAGACAAGAAGGTCAGCAATGGGGTGATGAACATGGTATAGAGATTGATGATGCCAGCGTTAATAAGATTGAAATATTGAAAGGGCCTGCTTCTATGGTGTATGGAAGTGATGCAATGGCAGGCGTAATTAATATTATCTCAAATGTTCCAGCACCTAATAACACCATAAAATTAAATGTCGCGACTAATTTACAGAGTAATAACAATTTACAATCACTTAACGGAAATATTTCAGGAAATAAAAATGGATTTAACTGGAATGCATATGGCACCACAAAAAAAGCAGGAGATTATAAAAACAAGTACGATGGGTATGTTTTTAATTCAAAATTCAACGAGCACAATATAGGTGGTTATATAGGCTATAATAGTGCTTGGGGATTTAGTCATTTATTATGTAGCAATTTTGATTTGAAAGTCGGTTTGGTAGAAGGAGAGCGTGATAGTTTGGGAAATTTTATTAAGTCTGATGTTGGTGCAGTAATAACAAATCCAACATCACAAGATTTTAAAAGTACGAATCCCGAAATTCCTTTTCAACATATCCGACATTTTAAGTTGGCTTCAGATAATAACTTTCGACTTGGTAACAACCACTTAACATTAAATATTGGTTGGCAACAGAATCAACGAGAAGAATTTGGCAACGTTCAAGATCTACAGGAAAGAGCTTTGTTTTTTGACATGAAAACTTTGACCTATGTATCTCAATTTCATTTTAAAGAAAAAAAAGGGTGGAAAAATTCAATAGGGTTTAACGGAATGGATCAAAAGAATGCCAATCATGGAGTCGAGCAGTTAATACCAGATTACCACTTAATAGACAACGGAATTTATTTTTTCTCTCAAAAAGAGTATAATAAAATAAATATGAGTGGAGGTGTAAGATACGATACTAGAAATTTACATGCCAATTCTCTCAAAGAAAATCAAATTGAAAAAGGGGAGGCTTTTACAAAAAAATTCTCTAATTTTTCTGGTAGCGTAGGATTGACATATCCAATCAATAACCATATAAATATTAAAGCAAATCTAGCAAAAGCTTTTAGGGCACCAAGCATACCAGAGTTAGCTTCCAACGGTGCCCATGAAGGAACTTTGCGTTATGAATATGGAAACAAAGACTTAGAAAGCGAAATAAGTACACAGGCCGACTTTGCAATAGAATTTTCAACAACTCATTTTTCATTAAATGTCGCTTCTTACTTAAATCGGTTCAGTAATTTTATTTTTTATAGAAAACTACTGAATATACAAGGAACAGACTCTTTAATAAATCTAAATGGCAATAGTCTTTCTGCATTTAAATTTGATCAGCAAGGAGCGAATTTAAGTGGATTAGAATGTACATTAGACATTCATCCTCATCCATTAGATTGGCTTCATATTGAAAACACTTTTTCATTTGTTTCCGGCAAATTTACTTCAGCAATTGAAGGGTCACATAATCTTCCATTTATTCCAGCACCAAAATTATTAACGGAATGTAGAGCTGATTTTAAACAAGTAGGTAAAAGCTTTAAAAATTGTTACGCAAAATTTGAAATAGACAACACGTTTAAACAAAACAATCCATTTACTGCATATAATACTGAAACTAAAACAAGGGCCTATACTTTATTAAACTTCGGAATCGGCACAGATTATTATCTTAAAAAGAATCATCAACTTCTTTCAATTTATTTTACTGCTTCTAATATTACTGATGTTGCTTATCAAAGTCATTTAAGCAGATTAAAATACGCCGCTGAAAATTTGGCTACAAAAAGACAAGGCGTTTTTAATGTTGGAAGAAACTTTGGTATTAAAATATATATTCCTTTGAGTTTCGCATTGAAATAAATTGACTATTCAAATTCTTTAGGTTTTGTTTTCATATAATCTTCATCATATCGAATAAAAAACCTCATGTATATAACCCTACTTAATCTCATTATCCATGGTTGCAATACAATTAGACAAATTGTATTTGTAATAAGCCAATAAAAAATCCTGTTGTCATCGATTGAAATACCTACGAGAACATACCAGGCTACAAATGTAGTAACTGATATTGCTACCGCTAAGGCATAACTTACATATCCGGTTCCAATCCAAAACCCCGGCTCCATATCATATTTTTGATCACAAACAGGACACCTCTCAGGCATGTCAAAAATATGTTTTAAGGAAAGCTTTCTATATGCATTTGAATCTTTAAACATTTTCCCTTTTCTGCATCGAGGGCAAAGCATTTTAAAAATACTTAGATAATAATTTGGTTTTTTAAATTTCAAATCCTTCATTCAGCAAAGATATTTTATTAAATTGTCAAATGTCTGCTTTCTTTCTTTCGCCAATTTGTTGCCTCCACATAGCATAATACAATCCTTTTTCATCCACTAAAGCCTGGTGTGTTCCCGTTTCTACAATATTTCCTTTTTCTAATACATAAATTTTATCTGCATGCATTATAGTACTTAGGCGATGAGCTATTAAAATAGTTATTTGTTCCTTGGCTATAGAGATTTCCTTTATAGTATTAGTAATTTCTTCTTCAGTTAATGAATCTAAAGCAGAAGTAGCTTCATCAAAAATCAAAATCCTTGGCTTGCGCAATAATGCTCGAGCTATAGAAATACGTTGTTTTTCACCACCACTTAATTTTAAGCCTCCTTCACCAATAATGGTTTCTATACCTTTTTCAGCACGAGACAATAAATTTGTACAGGAAGCTTTTTGTAATGCTTCATTAATATTTTCAGCTGATGCGATCGGGTTTACAAATAATAGATTTTCTTTTATTGTACCACTAAACAAGTTGGTGTCTTGAGTAACAAAACCAATTTGATTTCTCAAGTCATCGAATCTTATTTCTGTTTCATCTAAATTATTGTATAAAATACTTCCCTCTTTGGGACGATATAAACCTACTAAGAGTTTCATTAAAGTAGATTTTCCACTACCACTCGGACCAACAAATGCAATTGTATTTCCAAGGTTTACTTCAAAAGTGATGTCATCAATAGCTTTATGAGAGGCTGTTTGATGTTGAAAGGAAACATGCTTAAATGACAATGATTCTATTAAACCCAATTGTGTTGGATTTGTTGGCTCTGCCTCAGGATCTTTTTTCATCAGTTTATCGAAATTATGTAGCGAAGCTTCTGCTTCTCTGTATGATAATAATATATTCCCAATTTCTTGTAGTGGGCCAAAAACAAAAAATGAAAAAATTTGCATTGTCACCAATTGTCCTGCATCCATTTGATGATGAAATATCAACCACATAAGAATAAATAAAATTACTTGCCTTAATGTATTTACCATTGTTCCCTGAACAAAACTGATGCTTCTAATTCTCTTTACTTTTTTTAATTCTAGTCCAAGGATTTTATAGGTATTTTTATTTAATCTTTCTACTTCCTGATTAGTTAATCCAAGGCTTTTAACCAATTCAATATTCCTAAGCGATTCAGTGGTTGATCCTGCTAAAGCTGTAGTTTCACTCACAATCTTTTTTTGAATCAGTTTTATTTTTTTGCTGAGTTTATTGGTGATAAAAGTTAAAACGCCAATTCCAATAAGATAAGCTACCGGTATACGCCAGTTAATGAACACAGCTGCATATACAAATACAAATATTACGCCTATGATTACGCCAAAAAGAATATTGATAAAATTGACCATGAACTTTTCAACGTCGCTTCTTACTTTTGTAAGAATAGATAATGTTTCACCACTTCTTTGGTCTTCAAAATCTTGGTAAGGTAATTTCATAGCATGTTGAAGGCCGTCTGTAAAAACTTTTGCTCCAAACTTTTGAATCACTAGATTTAAGAAATAATCTTGAAAAGCTTTTGCAATACGGCTGATCATTGCCACAGATATTGAGAAAAGTAAAATATAAAATACCCCTATTTGAAAATAAGGTTTCCCTTTTCTCATTATTGATTCATAACCCCAAAAAAAGTCAATGCTTGAAAATGTTTTTGTTGTGGATTGATAATCTCCAGCCAAATTAACAAGTTTTCCAAGTAGAATAGGATCAATTAAAGAGAAGCCAATATTAATGGATGCTAGTAACAGGGTGAGAACTACTAACCATTTATGTGGTTTAAGATAGTGAAGTAAAATCCGCATTATTTTCTTTTTTTACAGTATAACAAGAATAGTGCAATTTTATTAATAATGACGTAAAGGCAGACAATTATCCAGTATTTATTTTTTAAATCAATTTCCCCAATTCTCTCTATCCAGGCTTCTATATTGAATGGCTTCGGCCAAATGTTCAGTTTGTATTTCATCACTAGCAGCCAGATCTGCAATCGTTCTGCTCACTTTTAAAATTCTATCATAGGCCCTTGCTGATAAATTGAGTTTACCCATAGCCGATTTTAATAATCTTTTACTTACATCATCAATGATGCATATTTCTTTCAGGATTTTACTACTGATTTGCGCATTGGCGTAAATGCCGGGATAACATATATATCTTCTGGCTTGTATAGCTCTCGCATTAATTACTCGTTGCTTGATTATTTCACTTTTTTCAAAGTCTTGTTTAGAAGATAATTCATCAAAAGCAACAGGAGTAACTTCAACATGTAAATCAATTCTGTCTAATAGCGGCCCCGAAACTTTATTCAAATACTTTTGTACTAACCCCGGGGGGCAACTGCATTCTTTTTCAGGATGATTAAAATAGCCACATGGACAAGGATTCATACTTGCAATTAGCATGAAATTTGCAGGAAAATCTAGCGCAATTTTTGCACGTGAAATGGTAACTTTTCTTTCTTCCATTGGTTGTCGCATAACTTCCAGTACTGTTCTTTTAAATTCGGGAAGCTCATCTAAAAAAAGAACTCCATGATGCGCTAAAGAAATTTCTCCAGGCTGAGGATTTCCGCCACCACCAACTAATGCAACATCTGATATAGTATGATGAGGACTTCTAAATGGTCTTTTGCTGATGATACCTGTATTTTCTGGTATTTTTCCAGCAACACTATGAATTTTTGTAGT
>Ga0214921_10006758_pt1 | contig 15531 bp, 14 predicted proteins | sample LL1505_MetaG_FD_177992 | JGI IMG/M metagenome (GOLD analysis project Ga0214921, IMG submission 177992) | Freshwater microbial communities from Lake Lanier, Atlanta, Georgia, United States - LL-1505 | ecosystem: Environmental > Aquatic > Freshwater > Lake | place: USA: Georgia | collected...
ATTTTGTTCGCCCAAATGATGATATTGGTATCGTAGTGGAATATTATTTGTAGAACGGTTTACTCTGAGTAATTTTGAAAAAAAGACAATATTGGGTTGAAGAATATGAGTAGAGAACCATCCAGAAAGAAACAACATTTGGGCATCCAATACCGTTTTATCGTATATTTGGTCGTAAGCATCGCTGTTACAATAGACATTTTCATCTATTTGATTGTATGACATCACTATATCATAGGTGGTCATTTTCATCAAAGGGACATGTTTCTTCATCAGGATGATTCAATGCATAATATATTGCGTGATTGGACGTGTTCCAACTCATCAAGAAGAGCTCCTCTTCTTCCGATGTGTGTTTTTTGCGAAGCAGGTTGGCAACGCGGTCATTGTTGTCCAAGATATTCTGAAATTGCAACAACATGGTATATTCTCTTTCTTGGAGGGTATTGAGGTAGGCAATGAAATCGTTTTCGGCCATTTTTTGCGCTTTGGCGTTGATTTTCACAATGATGTCGGGATCCAGGGATGACGCGTACCGTCGTCTAGACGTGATATAAGCCAGGATCTTCTCAGGATCCGTGGTAAACATGTCTTGGATTCTCTGTTCAAAGGGGGCCGTCCCTTTCTTCTTGGTGGACATGGCGTACTATATACTACACTAGGTTCTTTTCGGGTTCAATTTTCATTGTAACCGGAAGATTCTATGCAAACCAATGAATGTATAGGATCCTATACGTTGGTTCTTACAGTAAAAATTGAACCTGAAAAGAACCAGGCGTAGTATATAGTACACCATGTCCACCAAGAAGAAATCCACCAAGAAAGAGGGGGCGGTGCCCAGTGACATCAAATACCAAGACATGTTCACCACGGACCCCGAGAAAATCCGGACCTACCTTGCCGCCTCGCCGCGGTACGCGGCGTCCCTGGACCCGGATACCATCCTGAAAATTAACCATCAAGTGCAGAAACGGGTCCAGGGCGATTTTACAGAATACATGCATTACTTCAACACTCTCAACGAGGAAACCACCGATACGATCATGCGGTTTCAGTGTATTCTGGACCCCGACACCCGTGTAGCGAAGATACTGAAGAAAAAATACGTTACTGAAGAAGAACTGTTGTATTTGATGGATTGGTCTGATAACGCACGTTTAGTTTATTATCATCTGATGAATCCTGACCACGAATCCCATCCCTTTGATGAAAGCGATTATATCTGATACACATATACAGATGTCGTCGTTGAATGAATGGGACCGAGTTCAAAGAACTACATAAAAATTGAAACATCGCCTTATTATATAGTAATAATACCGTCATTCAATCAATCAATCATGCCTTCCCGACGTTCATCTGTCCGAAACGTGAATCCCGACGACATGTTCACCACGGATCCTGACCAGATTCGTGCCTACATTGCTTCCAGTAAAGAATATGCCACTTTCATTGATGCAGACATCATCCTTGAAATCAATCGCCAAGTACACCGATGGACGTCAGAGGACGATTTCATGGAATATCTTTGTACCATGAAAGACCGGGAATATGACATGATGGTGAAATTTCAAAACATCCTTTGCAAAAACGACCGCATTGCCAAGATACTTCGGAAAACCCGCCGTTCCGAGGAAGACGAGCTTTATCTCATGAATTGGAAAAGCACCAATTACTCGGATTATTATGAAGCGAATCACCCCAATGAAAATTGAACTGCAAAGAACCTGGTGTAGTATATAGTACACCATGTCCCAAAAATGTCGCACGAAAGCCGACCCAAATGACATGTTCACCACAGATCCCGAGAAGATCCGGGCCTATATTGCGTCTAGTCGTAGCCGACGGTATGCGGCCTCCATAGATCCTGACGTGATCCTGAAGATTAACATCAAGGCACAAAAATTCACATCCCTGCTTGATTTCACCGGGTTTCTTAGTACCATCCCTGAAGATGAATACAACATGTTGTTACAGTTCCAGAATATTCTGGATAAAAATGACCGTGTTACCAAAATACTGCAAAAAAAGTACCCAACCGAGGAAGAAGAACTCTATTTGATGAACTGGAATACCACCAATTGCTCCAATTATTACGAAGCAAATCATCCTGATACACCCTACGAATTTGACGAAAGTGATTATATATGATTGTATCCCATACGTCCTCTTGGATGACCGCGTCTAAGCAATTATCAAATCACAAGTCCCATATGTTTTAATATTCATTATCGTTTTCATTTTATTATTGACACTGGCTCCCGATTCCATTTTTTCCCGTGCTTCTTCCCATGTGGGTTCGGAATGAACATCCTGTTGGTAAGAATCTAAAATTCTCTCGTACATTTTGTCCAGACACATTGGAATCACCATACTATTATCAGACATGTCATTCTCGCGCATATCACTACTGCGTATATAATCTTCCAATGCATATAGGTCTTCCGACGTCCATTTATCGCACATTTTTACTGCAAAAATGGCAAATGTATTGTCCGGATTGATACAGTGCAAAGGTCGTTTGATAGTTGGTATTTTTTCCAACTGACGAATTATAAATCTAGAAAAGGCGTCACAAAAATGCGGTTGAACGACAAATTCACCGATATCATTGTTTGTAATGACAATATTCTTGACAAATTGGTCAATATTCATCGCATCTTTGCAGTGTGTATTCAAAAAATTAAAATAGAAATTATTGTTGGTGATGTGGTTAGTGACTTCAATATTTCCACTGGACTGATTTCTCAAATACATTATTTCATTTTCTAATAGGCTTATTTTATTCCTCATTGCGTCTATGGTATCAAGAACACTATGATTAGGGTCAGAAATTTCCTCTTTTATTTGGCACTTGTGTTTGTACAAACCGGAACGAGAAGTGTATTTTTTGGAACATTTACTGCAAGAAAAACAAGAATCATTCTTGGTATCACCGAGCTGTGTATTGGCAACCAATTTGATATGTTTCTTGGAAGCAATATGACGCTTATATACCCACGATAGAATAGTGGTAAAATTGCACGTTTCGCAGGTATAATTCACCATAGTGATATTTATGAGAAACATGTTTCTGAAATCTTTATATGGTTGAATGCACCAATTTCCAATTGTGGGTAAATTAGTACAATCCGTTTACCCAAAATGCGCCGATTCATATTTGAAACATACTTGCAACATGTTTCTTGAATCAACCATATTGTCTGCACTAATTTCCAAAAGGGGTAAATGGAGTGCACAAATTTACCCCACCGAAACCTTTTCCTAGTAATCCTGGATAGGAAAATCGTAGATAAATTCTATTTGAGAGTTCCCTTGAACCAATTTACCGGGTAGAATTTTTCGGTTGACTACATCGCCATCCTCGCACAATTCCAAGAAGGCCGCGTTTTCACGTGTCCAGGGCATCCATGTGTTCCATATGTTCGGGCCGCCTTCTGAACAACAGCGTTCGGGGTGGGCTTGAACAAATGCGTCCTCGCACAATATGAAATCGTTGTAAACCAGGTTGGGTTGATCATATAGATGGTCTTGTGTGATTTTTTCCATGATGGTCGTAATGGCGTCGTAACGTTCTATGCCATCAGGAACCATCGTAACATGCAACAGTGCCTGACCATATTTTGTGGGGTAATCCTCATGGATACCTAGAATCACCACATGTAGGGTTCCGTTGCGACTCATTTCAACCTCTATACTTCCTATATGACTACCCGTATCCTTGGAACGGAATTCTCGGTACACGGAGATGGCCATGGAATTATATGGGTGGCAATATATACAATGACCACGCGATTTGATTATAACACGTTTTACAGTTATTACACCGACCCACGAAATGTTACCATTGAAACAGTTCCACTTCCAAATGTTCAATTTTTTCATGGCAGAAATAAAGTATTGGATCTTTCTTCGTGTGGCCCTACCTCAATCATGATAAACCATGAAAAATACTATATCAAACTGTATCCAAATCAGGGCATCGCATTTACCAAACCTACTACTGTACCAAACCACGGTGGTCTATGGGATAATCATTATCATTTTCGTCAAGATACCATCAAGATCAAGAACATTCACTCGGCTCATTTCAAACGAAACAAAGATATCATATGGTTTCATAAAACCACTCAACTTCCTGATAAAAGAGAAAATCGTCACGATAATTGCTTTTTCTTAGCGAATGAACCCATTCATAATATTACCTTGTTTCCGGGTATAAAATGCACGCAAACCAAGGAATATACCATGTCCACCTTATTTGGACCCGACGATTTGGCCGTACTAACTGAACTCATTCGTCGTCCTTTTTATGGGATTCATTACGGAGGTGGGAAACGATGTACCAAGAGGCGAACAAATAGAAAGGCTCGGACACTCAAGGTCCGGTAGAAAGTGATTATTAAAATTGAAACGCCATTTTTGTACCAAGATTCTTGGTACCCCATGCCAACATGACGACCCCGAACCCGACCCCCACCGACAACACAAGCACCCCCACATGCTCCGGCTGTTTCCCCGAGTACCAGCCCAATCAGCTCGCTCACACGGAACCGGGTGGTTGCTTGTGGTGCGACAACGAAGATGCGTCGTCCCAAGAAGTGTCGGACGTCTTCCCCTTCTTGGACGAAGAAACGACGTTCTCTTGGGGGACGGATGACACCATGGCCACGGAGGCAGCACCGGCCGCGTCCTCCGTGCACGAATGCTGCATATGCTACGATACCATTGATTCCCAGAAAAACAATTGCGTCACGGAGTGCGGCCACCGGTTCTGTTTCAAATGCCTGGCCACGGCCATGGTGCACAACACGGCGTGCCCGTGCTGCCGGTCTCCCTTGGTCAACAGCGACGCGGACGAGGAAGAAGACGACGAGGAGGACGACGACGAAGAAGACCTGAACAGCGAGGAAGAGGACGAGTACGAGGAGGACGAAGAAACAAACGTCTGCGACGCGGAAGAAGTCACGCGCCGGCTCGTGGCCCAAGGGTTCACCATGCAACAGTTGGTGTCCATCATGCTGGGGCGGTACCCCAAGGAACAGCCCGAAGCCGACATCTTTGCGATGAACAAACGGTTTGACGACATTCTGGAGGAAGCCGACCTGGAAATCCTGGAGAACGAAGCGATGAGTAGCGAAGATGTTCGCCTAGTGTGTGTGTAATTCACGTAGGAGATGTCCGCCTAGTTTGTGTGTAACTGTATAACCCTAACCCCGCCTCTCCCCACCCCTTTTTTTTCCACGGGTGGCTCGGAGAACCAGTCTGACCCGTTCAAACCAACAGACACTCTAGGATCATAGTCCATTCACCATCTAAACGCCCAAAACCATGTAAAATTATCCCACCGTAAATATGCTATAGGATCCTATACGTCTCTTGGTACCATCAAGCATCATGATGAAGAGTTTCATGATGTCCCTTTTCTTGTGGTTGGCCGCCTCCCCTCGGACCATTTTAGCGATGGTCGGTGTGGTGGAACGCCCTACCGTTCCTTCCGTTCCGATACCAAAACTGCCTCCCGCACCCCCGGCACCTCCAGAGGGACGAGGGCCGGGTTCCCGGTCGGCGGCCGTCCCCACCCCTCCAGAAAGCACCATCATTGTGTCCAAGAAGCGCGGCAAATCGTACGGAGGCACCGACGGACGGGGGGTCCTGGAACACGACGAACTCACCATGTACCTGATTCGTCGTCATATGGCGACCCTCCAGCGGCTCCGTCAATGGGAACAAAAGGAAGCCCAGCAACGCCGCGACGGCATGCATCATCCCGGTAGCTTAGCGGACGCAAATGTGAATGCGGAAGCGGACCAAGCTGGTCCCATTCGCCTGCCGTCCTTGTACGCGGGCAATCTGTGGCGAGACTGGTGACGGGACCGCCCGGTCCGTTTGCACCGCCACCGACCCTCTCCCAGAATCATGTATAGGATCCTATATCGTCCTTGGATCACGGGGCCACGGATTGCGAAGCTACGGGCCACGTAGTCACGAAGTCCCGTAAAAAATTGAATTACCTCGTTGAATGGTATCGGCGGATGACACCATTCAACCCCTCCACCCTGAAACCATGAACCCCGAGATGCGTCGTCAGCTGGCCGCCAACTTCACCAAGAGCGTCAAGGGGTACCACCTCATCAACAACGACCCCATCAAGGAGACCCCCTGGGAGGACATCAACGTGGCCATTTTGGTCGCGTCGGGATGTCCCGTGGCCGACCAGAGTCACGGGTCCCATCGCCCCGGGGCCGACATCACGTGCGCACTGGGCGGCCTCTCCAACAAGTCCACGCAGTACGACGCCGGGGGCAAGTCGTTCAAAATCAGTTCGTACCGTCTGACCACCGTGTGCTCCGACAAGGAACCCGGGGACCTCGCGGCCATCGTGGCCGAAATCAACCGGCGCAAGAACTTTGACTACTACTCCATCGTGGCTCGCCGCGATAGCGGCGGCGAGGCCGAGGCCGGGGCCGTGGCAACCCGTCTCCAGTACGATTGGTATTTGATCCCCAGCGACTACCCCGCGGTCAACCCGGCCACGTACACGTGGACCCCCAAACTGGGCAAGACGGGCAAGAACAAGGGCACCGTCGTGGGCTGGGAAACCAACGTCGTGCAGGGTTCCAGCATGTCCATCTCGTTCAGCATGTCCTCGCAACTGTGGATGTCGGTGCATCTGACCGACGAGATGGCCGAATTTGTGGTGGGATCGTGCCGCATTATACCGAAGCGTCGGCTCAACTACATGCAACTGTATGATCTCATCATGGCCTCGGATCCTACGGAAACTACGGCTCCTGCGGAAACTACGGCTCCTGCGGAGCCTACGGCTCCTACGGAAACTATGGATCCTAAGGCGACCGACCCTTAATCACACAAAAACGCAAAGCAAAAAAAAACAGGTGGGGTAGAGAAGGGGTTCATACAGGACCCGATTCCTGGGCCAGACGCTCCTGGATGAGGCTCACATACTCGGGATTGAGTTCCATGCCGACGAAAGGCAACCCCTTTTTTTTTGCGGCGACGCATTCGCTGCCGGACCCGGCAAAGGGGACCAAGACGTAGCCTTCCGTGGCGGCCTGTTCGCAGGACCGCAGGAGTCGGTCGCACAGGGCCAACGGTTTCTGCGTGGGATGGTTGACGCGTTCCCCGGCCCCGGCCCCGCCCGCGAGCGCGGGGATCTTGAGGACATCACGGGGCAAAGCCCCGTTCGCGTGCGCTGTGTACGTGGTCGTCTGGTCGCCCTTGGAAAATCGGCCGCGCGTGGCCTGCCGTGTCCGACCCGCCGCCCCGTTCAAGAACCCCTCGGTATACGGTTCGCGCACGGCGTCGCGATGAAACACCTTGTCGGCTTTCCACAGGACCAAGATGCTCTCGTGGGACCGCTGCCAGAACTGGAGCGAGGGAACGTTTTTATTGGTATAGTGCCAGATGAGCCACCGACGCTGGACGGCGAGGGGGATGCGGGACAGGATGAGGGCCAGATGCTCGCTGAACCCGTAGATGAACATGGTGCCGTTGGGCTTCAAGATGCGCAAACATTCCTGGATCCAACGGTCACACCATGCCAAGTAGACGTCCAGTGGCTGCCGGTCGCTCGCATTGCCGAAATCCTTGCCGATGTTGTAGGGTGGGTCGGCCAACACTATCTGGGCGGATTCGCTGGGCAATGTAGGCAGGAGAAGGAGGGCGTCGCCACACAGCACCTCTTGACGCAGCGGCGGCGCCTCCGGCGCCACCTCCGTTACCATTGTAGCAGGGCTCGGACCGGGGGCCGGGCTCGGACCCGATCCAGACAACATGGTCACGAGCGCCGCCTTGGGCTTGCCCGAATAACCGCCGAGTCCGCGTTCACGGCAGAGAGACCTAAGTTCAGTGAGCGACTTGGATGCGTAGTCCATGGAGGCCAATTCCAACGAGAGTATAGGATCGGTACGAAGGATCCTATACATTTATTTCAATTTTCCGACGGTAAACACCCGCCGAAAAATTGCCTGCGGCTTGAATTTTCTGGTATGCAAATACACACCAGGGTAAAACACCCGCCTGCGGCTTGAATTTTCTGGTATGCGAATACACACCAGGGTAAAACACGGGTCCAAGCGCCCCCTCAGTTGAACGCATAATCGCTCACTGTGATCGGACTCCCCCACCCCGAACTGCAGAATTTCTCCCCCTTGAACACGGGATGCGGGAAACATCGCTGTGGAAACACACAGTCTTGGTCAGTAATGCACGGCTGGTACTTGCCGCGGCGCGATGCGCGGTGACGAAATGTCCACGGAAACAGCAGACGCACCAGGTCCGCAAGTCCGTCCCAAATCCGTTGTCCGCGGTCGGTAGGATCCGGTTTCTGCGGACCCTGTGGACCTTGCGGATCAGGGGATTCAAATCCCGGGATCCGGACCTCAAGGCGCGTGGACAGCGGGTACCCGACGGGTCGCCGACATAATAGGGGCGGGGTGAATGGAGTGACAAGTGCAGCGGCAGCGGTGGCCCAAACAATCACGACAGCGGAAGTCCACATGGGAACCAATACTACCTACATATCGTGATAACTGTTTATGTCCTCTTGGTCCATGGGGGTCCAGGGCAGCGGTCGGTCCGGCAACCGGCAAATGTCCGTCAAATATATATTCGTCGTGACGGAGGTGCCATCATGTCCGCACCTACCGCTATCACAATTCCATTGCAAAACTACAGCACCGGTTTAGCGAACTATGATGCGATGATTGTCACCAACAGCGCCGGAGGCGTCACTCTGGAGTCCAGTAGCAAGTCGGGGGGGTCGGCCCTGGGCGCCAAGGACATTTCGTTCAATCAAGGGTATGTGATGAACACCAGCCCGTTCACGACGCCGTCGTCCGACGACGGCGCGGGGGTGTCCTATTCCGGATGGTTCTGGCCGGCGACCATCCAGGGCGGAGATATGTTGGTCTATGTGACGGTAAATACGACATCTGGTTCCAGGGTGGTAGCGACCCCTGTTCTCCAAATCAACTTGAACACGACGGGTGCCCCGACGGGCAAGGCGTGGGTCTCGGCGAACTACCGCGGGACGACCATCACGACGTCGGACCCGTCGTCCGCGGCCGTGCCACGGACGTGGAATTTCTTCTGTTTCACGGTGGAATGCAGCGGGTCGGTCGCTGCCATGTCGTTACACACCAATGGCAAGGTGTACGCGGCGACGGGCACGGCACCGGCGTACGTAGAGGAGACGTGGACGGCAAACTACTTGGCCGCGGCGGGGTCCAGTGGAAGCAATCAGTTTGTGGGGAAGATGGCCGACATGCGCAGCTTCAACCGGGTCATGCGACCCATGGAGATTAGCGTCCTGTACGCCTTTTACCGTCAAAATATGAAGGGAGGGACGCCCCTGGCGGCCAGCCTGAATGTACTCGCACTGAACACGAGCTACAATGCCAACGGCACGATGGCGGCCAATACGTTGACCCTGGACCCCCAGAGTGTCTTCAGTTATATTGCCGTGCAACGGACGCCGCCGTTTGCGCAGGGCGCCGCGACGCAGTACGTGTCGGCGGCTCAGGTGCAGCATGTCAGCGGTGAATGGGTGTGGACCGACGCGTCGTACAACAGCTTCGCCCCGGCCCTGTATTCGCTGGTGCCGTATGCCATGGGTGTGCAGGCGGCCAAGGGCGTGATGTGTGCGACCCCGGCGTACATTTATGCGGTGACGTTTTCGGGCGTAGGGAACACGGCCATATTCAACGTATCGGGGTCGTACAATACATTCAATGTCTATAATGCGGGTAATCTGGTCGCGGCAGGTATGACGACGTACACGAATGCGTCACTGAATACCGACATATCGTACGCCTATACGTTCGTTCCAGTGAATGTCTTGGGACAAATCGGACGTACCTTTCCACCCGTGTATGTGCCGTACTTGAAAAACGTGTCCGTCACGCAAACGTCGTCTACTTCGGCCACGTTTACCATCACGGGATACTATCAAACCGTGTCTATTTTCAATGGTAACAATCAGATTGGTACAGTGAACTGGCCGGCCTCTACCTTCAACGATATCTCGTTGAATTTGGATCCATCGTATGTGTATACCTTTGTGCCTTATATCAGTCCTTCACAGCCCGGTATTACGTTATTCGCGTATCTTCCTTCTATAAGCAATGTGACCGCCGTTCCGGGGGTGGGTGTCATCAAATTCACGGTGACGGGTAATTATGCATCGTTCAATGTGTCTCGTGACGGAGGTACTACCACTTCAGGGAGTGGAACCACCTATAGCGATAATAGTCCTCCTTCTAATTCTACGGTGTACATATTTACGCCAGTCGCTCCGGATGGTTCTACCGGACAACCGTACAGTATATCCAGCGCGTCAACCAGTGCGTATACCATGTTTATGCGGTCAATGAACGGTTCCATTCCATACTATTCTTACGATGGATTGTATTGGTATCCACCGAACAATCCATCCACGAATCTTACCTTATTGGGTAGTTATAACATGGCTGCATGCGATTATGGAAGCAGTCTTGTCAATGGTGGACCCGGATGGGTAGGGATTCCGTATAAGGAGAGTGGAAGTACAGCTTGTATTGGCAATGCTGTGTATACCACCGCCGATAATGTTACGTGGACTTCTCGTACGAATTCGGCGACACTACCAATATTTTCATGGTCAACCAACCGGTTCACGGCAACTGATGGTCAACGATTGGTCATTCTTCATCCGAGTCATATTAGTGGTAATGGTCCCGGTGGAAACGCCATTGGGAACAGTATTACAAGAGTTCAATACTATGACAACGGAAATTATGATGTGAGTCAATGTTGTAATCTTACCGGTAGTGGTTCATTCTATCCCCACTCAATCTGGTATGCAAATAATATGTGGGTTGCGGCAGGAAATAGTACGACAACTGTAGCAGCTATAGCATACTCAACGAATGGTGCTACGTGGACCCTTGCCACGATCAATAGTGGCGGTGTAACAATTCCCAATTTATGCTTTATCAAATATTTTGGTTTGTTGAAAAATCCGAATCTGTACAACTCTACGACACAGACAAATGGCGTGAACGGTCCAGTATGGATTGCAGGAGGTACTTACAATGGTACTACTGTTCTTTTGAATATGTTATATTCATGTGATAATGGTGTTTCGTGGTACATCTTAACGCCCTCTGCTTCATCTTTTATTGGGTTTAATCCAGCCTTTAGTGGCACATATATATTTGAAATTGAAGGCGACAATACGGGGACGAATTTTATCATAACGTCAAATTACAATGTCATCAGTAACCTCTATATGTTCAATACGACCAATGGATTCCAGACGATCAATCAAATGACCAATAGTCCAGCCCCATTTTATGGCTACAATGGTGCTGCGAATGGTAGTTATGGCTTATGTTATGCGGGTATTCAATATGCGGATGCCAATATGGTGGCGATTGTAAATAATAAATACCCGGTCGGAAATGCGAAATCCATCGTATTGGGGCAGTCCGTGCAGGTATTTATCAGTCTCATAAATAATATGGTTTTTACGATTGATACCGGTGTGACATGGTTCGTCGTTCCTTCGTCAACTGGTCAAACCTTGTCGTCATGGTCCAATAAAATCGCATTTACTACAAGTACAACCGGCTGGAGAATGTGCATGTACAAGTATCAACCTGTGTATGGTTCAAGCATGGATCCTACACCCACTTTGAATGCCCCCACCACTATAATCACCACAAGTGCAGTATTTTTTACATTTTCCGGTCTATTTTCGGGTGTGAATATTCTTCGTACGAATAACACAGTGGTTTCTGATCCTTCTGTGAATACGATTGTGTATACTCCAACCGGCAATCCCTCTCCTTCTATGACCTATACTGATAATAATCTGAACAAAAGCACATCTTATACGTACATTTGTACACCTTTATTTGGTGCCAAGACCGGCACACCTCAAACGGTGACCTGTCAAACACCGTGGGCAGATCTTGTCAATATAGGACCCAGTTATGGTCAACTTACAAATCAAACCAACAGTTTAACATTTAATGGTTTCATACCCGCCATAGATCCCAGCAATGGTAACAGTTTCACTACGAACTTTTCTATAGTATATGACCCGGTCGCTAATTATTTATGGGTGGCCGGAGGATTTGGTGGATATTATAGTGGTGTCCAGCTTAAAAAAGTTTACAGTAACAATATCAATTATTATGATGGTACCCAATGGAACGGAGTATCCATACCAAACTTATCTAATTATGGAAACAATGGTGTCCAACCTTATGCTAATCTATTATCTCTTATCAATGGAAATGTGATTGTTTCTGTAAACCGTGTGAATTATTCTTATAATTTTAATAACTATAGCTTCCCCCCAACCCGTCCCGCATTTACAGGTAACACTTTGGCCGCGATGGGAACATTCATTTGGTACAATGGTACACTTTACCCCTTTGCCCCATCCAATGTCATGTGTAATTCAACAATATGTTACGATGGATACAAATATTGGGGTGAAAATAATAGTGCTTTACAATACCTTACAACGGGCTATACGAATATTAATAATAATTTTCCTTACTTGTCTTCATGGAACGCATACAGTAGTAATAGTAACGGTGGATACAATCCTGCGCAGAATGTTACTGGCTTTTGTTATAGTTATGGTCATGACGCCAGTATTAACAATTTTATGTTTTGTTGGGGCAATGGTGCCGCTATTACTGCATATGATAATGGTGGAGGGCATCCAACGTTCAACTTTGCAATGTACTTCTATTTAAATTCTACAAACTATCTCTATAAAATTGGTAATGGTTTCAACTATGGAGTGAATACCGGTTGCTTTGATTATTATGCGAATTCACTTTACGCCGGTGGGTTGTTTACTACCGACGGTGGGACCACGTATATGAAAGGCGTTGCTGTGAGTTTTATAAATAAGGCAAAACCAGGCCAATGGCAAGCATTGGGCGGTAGTCTTGGTTTGTATAACCAAACATCCAAGGGTAATGTCCTCAATAGCGATTTCTACCAAGTCAATTCTGTCGTATTGAATAGCAATACCGGTGTTTTGTATGTTGGAGGCCAATTCACCGTGGCTTGCAACCTTGTCGGGGGAAATCCTAGCTACGTTACCACTCTGAACATTGCCCAGTACAACCCATCTAATCAATTATGGTCGCCTGTGGGAACTGGACTTACCAATACTAGTGTCATATCCTACGTAAGTCAACTCTACTTTGACCCCATCAACAACAACTTGTATGCCGCAGGTAATTTTACCGTGGACGGGGTAGGAAATCCCATGTACAACGTGGCCAAGATCAATGTGGCTGGTAATGTTCCCAATATAAAATTCAACAGCATCACCCCCGTCAGCAACAGTGTCACTTCAGACGTCATTACCGGCACTGTGGTACAGGGAGGCGCCTACGGCGGTACTGTGTTCAGTGTCTATTCATTCCAGCCGATATATTTGGCTCCCGGCACATCTGCAACTTATACCATCTCCTATACTTGCACTTCGCCACGTACCATCTATATTTTCGCGGTGGGCGGCGGTGGTGGCGGCGGCACATGCGTGGGAGGAGGTGGCGGAGGCGGTGCCGTGATCATGTCGTCGGTCACTTTACCGTCCACGGGCAGCGGGGGCAATACGATCGCGGTCACGGTAGGTGGCGGAGGTGCCGGAGGTTCTGGACCTATCACGACCGCTATCACCTCTTATAGCGCCGGTTATGGTGGAGGTCAGGGTTTGTCCAGCTCGGTCACCTTCAATGACCCGACTCTCAGTGGTTCGTCCATTACCGCCGCCGGCGGAGGTGGTGGTGGTGCGAACGCCAATGGAAATGGTGGTGCGGGTTCCAGTGGTGGCGGTGCCGCGGGATTCCCTCTCAATCTAGCTGCAAGTGCGGGTGCCGGTACCAGCAACCAAGGTTACAACGGCGGGACCGCCGCAAAGAGCGGAAGCGCCCCCTTCACAGACGGTGCTTTATATGCCACGGGCGGCGGAGGAGGTGGCGCGGGAAGTGCCGCAAGTGGTCCTACCGGAGGAAATGGTGTTCAAATCAACGCAACCACGAGCCCCATCATTGCGGATTTCCATCCCAACAGCATCCCGTACAGCACGTATTACTGGGGCGGCGGCGGAGGAGGAGGTGGTTCTAAAAATGGAGGTTCGCTCCCGAATGGTAATTTGAAAGGAGGTAAAGGCGGCGGAGGCGGCGGTTCGTATGATTATAATGGCGGTTTCAATGCTACTGGTGACACCAATACCAGTCTAGCCAATGGCGGCAATGGCAAGACGAACGGTGCCCAAGCGAATCAATATGCAACTAATATAAACGCCTACAGTGGTCTCGGCGGCAACGGCGGCCCCAATACCGGTGGCGGAGGAGGTGGCGCGTACAACGGTATTCCTGGCAACGGCGGATCCGGCATTGTCATTATTGCTTTCCCTCAGACTTGATTCTACAAAAAAATAAGCCTGACATCTGAATGCACCTACCGGGTCCGCGACTCCGTCGTTTATCTAGCAGAGCCAGATTACTCCGTTTACCCTACCAGGTCCGCAAAGCTTACCCTACCAGGTCCGCAAAGCTTACCCTACCAGGTCCGCAGAGCCAGATGACTCCGTTTACCCTACCGGGTTACTTCGCTTACCCTACCGGGTCCGCGACTCCGTCGCTTACCCCGTCGCCACATCCACATCCTGAAACAACACCATGATGACCACAAAGAGCACCGCCTCCAGTGCACGCACCGTATCCCGGGAAATTGCCCCCGCGGCCAGCAGTCGCTGCGTGCTCTTTTTGTATCTCAAATCGTTCCAGAATAGTCCCGCTGTCATCATCAGCACCCCGTAATACACCGCGTCCGACAGCGTCACCGAATGAAAAGCCCCCAGCAGTTCCCGCATCACATTCGCCTGATTCAGAATGACCGTGTACAACGATTGCCGCAAGGTATACAGTATGAAATGTGAATTCAACAGCGTCTGCACCCCACTGCCGCCCCCACCCTCCACAACCCGCTGAACCGGGTCCAGTGGCAAATTCGCCGCGACCCAAAACGCTGGTTGCGATGCGAATCCGGCGACCGGACCGGCTACCTGTCCGGTAATCAAGGCCGGCAAACGACGTACCACGTGCAACCACATTTATCCTATACAATCCAATGAATGGTATAGGATCCTCACCCCTACGGGCCTGTTTAATCAATTTTCTTCGCCGTCGCCTCATGGTGCGCCGGGATCAGGGCAGAATCTTGCTTCACCATGGCGCTCCGCACCATGTCGCCCGGCAAGGTCTGGTCGTAGATGCGCAACACTTCGTTCACCACCGCACTGCGCGCCACGTCCTCCGTCATCATCTTTACCCACTCAATCTGACTGGGAATACCGTCCGGCAGGGGCGGCGTGCGCTGCATCCGGCTCAGGAAATCGCTCAGGCCGTTCTGCCCCGTACCCAGGTCGCTCTGGCCCGGATCGCCCGTGATGATCAGTTTACTCTGGTCGCCCATGCGGGTCAACAACAT
>Ga0214921_10006759_pt1 | contig 15529 bp, 16 predicted proteins | sample LL1505_MetaG_FD_177992 | JGI IMG/M metagenome (GOLD analysis project Ga0214921, IMG submission 177992) | Freshwater microbial communities from Lake Lanier, Atlanta, Georgia, United States - LL-1505 | ecosystem: Environmental > Aquatic > Freshwater > Lake | place: USA: Georgia | collected...
CGCCGGCGCCATGGTTCCAGCAAGGGCCGCTTGCGGATCGGTCGTAGGGTGACCATCCACGTCGATCGCCCAGCCTGCAGGTATGGGTCCACCGGATTGCGCAGCAGCTATCACATTCACCCGAGCCGTCGCCGTGCTGGACATATCGGCGACTATTGCGTCAGTACCCTCTTGTGGTACGCCGAACCCCCAGGGATTGGTCCCAAAAACCGGCTTGCTTCCGCCGACCGGCGCCATCATGGCAGTAGCGTTTGAAAACGCCAGGCTCACCAGCCCGTGTTCCAGAAAACGGTGAATGAACCAGCCAAGCACACCCGCCGAGTACGAGTTCCGGATCGTCATCACGGCGACCCCTTGGCTGCGCACCATAGACACAAATTCTGGCAAAGCAGACATAAAGGCCGTGTGTGCAAATCCACTGCACGCGTCGACCTGAAGGATGGATGGAGCAGTTGCTTCCGAGTAGGCCAGCGCATGGCCGTCGACCTTGCCACAGCGCAAGTGCGCACAATACGTTGGCAGATAAGCCAAGCCCACATTCCGAATGCCCTGGGCCTCGGCTTCGGCAATGGAGTGCGCCACAACTGCAGTTTGTTGAACCCCCCCGCCGCTTGACATCAAGGCCTGTTGCGCAAGCTCTTGCACTTGCTCCCATGTGAATTTAGTGGGCATGCAGAAGCTCTCTCTCAGTGAAACGTAGCCGTGTTGCTCAGGGTCTGTTCGAGCATTACCTCATTGAGCTCGACGCCGAGCCCGGGCGCGTCGGGAAGTGTGAACCAGCCTTGGCTATCCAGTTCCAACGGTGACTTCAAAAGGTAATCGCGTCGTTCCGGTGTCCATTCAGGCGGATCCAGTGGCCACTCGACGTAAGTCTCCCCCGCGGTGCCGGCTATCAGCTGGAGATTGGCCATCATGCCCAGGCCATTTCCCCAGGTATGGGAACTGAACAGCAGGCCTTTTTCCGCGACCTGGCGGGCGAATGGCGCCAGTCCGGTGATTCCACCGGTCAAAACCGCATCGGGCTGGAAGACATCCAAACAATCGCGCTCCAAAAGTTCACGCCATTCGTAGGGTTCGCGGGTGAGCTCCGCACCGGCCAGCCGAATGCCCACCCGGTTGCGCAAGGTGCGCATTCCTTCGTAATCGCCCCGATGCAGGGGCTCTTCCATCCAGAACACCCGCAATTTTTCAAGTTCTTTGGCAACATGCAGCGCATGCTCGAGGTCCCAAGGCGAAGCGGTGTCCCAAGGCATTCTCCAGCCTTGGTTGCAGTCCACCATCAGATCCAGTTGATCACCAACGGCTTCGCGGATTGCGTGCAGCACGGCAAGATCGTCTCCCAAATCAGGGCGTCCAAAACGGACCTTGAGTGCGGGGAAACCTGCCGCCAGGCAACGCATCGCCACCCCAACCATCTCATGGGTTGATCGGTGCACGCCACTGGACTGGTAAGCACGCAGCCGAGGCGCCTTTCCGCCCAGCATTTTCCAAACGGCTTGTCCTTGCGTCTTGCCTGCCAGATCCCACAGTGCGACGTCCAATGGCCAGGGGCGGCAGGCATGAAACTCCATATTCATCAAGATCGCATGGTGCCGGTTAAGGTCTAATGCCTCGTGGCCGATGAACAGGTGCTCGTAATCTGAAAAACCCAACATCACATCGCCAGAACCCACGCCCATGCGGCCGTCCTCATCAAAGACGCGCACCAAAGTGGCTGGAAAACGTGTACGGGGTCGCGGATCCCAAGAGGCTGGAAACGGCGGATCGAGTGGAAGCTGGTGTTGTGTGACGACTATTCTGGAAATCCGGGCCATTTCGACATGTCTCCTCAGCAATTTTTGGACTCTACACGACTCAGAGCGAAACTATCGCTAAAGCGGCGATGCCCCGCATACCTGGGTATGGGCGTAAGCTGTACACGGACAGCAGTTGAAAGAAGCCAATATGCTCGCGCTACGGCTACCTGAAGAAATCGCGATCCGCCTGGAAAAGCTAACCAAGTCCACGGGACGCACTAAGAGCTTCTACGCTCGGGGAGCGATCATTGAACACCTTGCTTAATTTCCTTACCAAACCACTAAAGTTAAAGTTGCAGCGGTTTTGGACCGGAGCCTTTCGTTTTGCACCGAATCTGGTCTACTCGCGTGGAGAGACATGAATGAGAAATATTCTTAACCTTGACCGTTATCCCTTGGACAAAGCGGGCAGCCTGGAGTGGAACGCCATGGTGGCGAAGGCCGTTGCCGAGCTTGATGCGCAGGGAATGTTCAATTTAGAAGAATTTGTGAGGCCCGACGCAGTTCAAGAACTGGTCGCCCATATCAAGCCGTTGATGGACACAGAGTCCTATACCCACAAGCGCCTACACAACATTTACTTTCAGCCGGAAATACCGGGCCTTAAACCCGAGCACCCAGCGCTTCGCGAAGTGGAGACCATTAACCACACACTGTGTGCCGATCAAATTGCAGACAGCATGGTTCTGTCCATTTACCAATACCCGCCCTTTGCCAGATTCCTTGCGGCCACGATGGGAAAACCTCAGCTGCACGTCATGCAAGACCCCCTTGCCAGCGTAAATGTCATGGCATACCGAGCGGGAGAAGCTCTCAATTGGCACTTTGATCGCTCTGAGTTCACCACCACTTTGCTATTACAAGCGCCTGAAATCGGAGGTGAATTCGAATACCGCAGCGACCTGCGCTCCGCAAACGATCCCAACTACGCCGGCGTGGCAGATTTGTTGGAAGGGAGAGATCCTCAGGTCAAACGCATTGGGCTTCAGGCGGGTACGCTCAATGTCTTTCGCGGCAAAAACACAGCTCACAGAGTAACAACTGTGAAAGGCAGGGTAGACCGGTACATCGCCGTTTTTTCCTATTACGAAAGACCGGGCGTCACGTTCACCGACGCTGAGCGATTGGGTTTTTACGGACGTGCGGGCTAGTTCGGTAGTTGGGTTTGTTGATCACCTTGGGTGTCGCTTGGGGTTCTGGTGCGCAATCCCCTAGGTTACCAAGCAGGAAGAATCAACCAAAAAGCGGGAAACTTGTGAAGTCTCCACCAAGCAGCCCCTTGCTGTCATACCCCAACCAGCCCTCGATCACGCTCGCGTATACACGCCTGAAATCCGTTGTGAATTTCAAGTTGCCGCCATCGTCCAGATCGGTCAGCGAGGACGCATCACCGTAGTGGCCGCCTTTGACCGGTTTGCCAATGACATACATGTGGTTTGCCGTACCGTGGTCAGTGCCTAAGCTTGTGTTCTCCGCCACGCGGCGACCGAATTCGGAAAATACCAGCACCGTCACGTCATCGGCGCGGCCGATGCGCTCCATGTCTTTCATGAAGCCGGAAATCGCATCCGACGCATAGGACAGCAGGCGGCCATGCTGCTCATTCTGTTGTACGTGCGTATCAAAGGCGTTGTGGCGAAACGATACGTAGAACAGTTGGCTGGGCAATCCAGCATTGACCATCGCGGCGACCTTGTTCAAGTCCAAAGGCCGTATGCCGTAGTCAACCGGCGTCTTGTATCCGTCCCATGCGGCTCTTACCAGTTGCGATGCTTCACGCGCACTGGCGGCGACTTTGTCAAGGTACGCACGTGACACATTTGACCCGTCCGCTGCGGCCGGGTTGTCTATCAACTGGCGGCTTTGCAGCAAACCTTTGCGCGCAAAGCGTTCGGGGTCATCAAAGACAACGGGCACATGGTGCTCGGACTGCACAGCGAGTGATTGGCGCTCGTCGATATTGACCAGAAAATTCGGAGTGAGTTGCGGATCGATTGCATCCGCAACCCGGCCCAGCCAGCCGTAGCGCTCACCGGCATTGGGCACAGCGGTGTGCCAGTACGCCATGGACTGAAAATGCGACAGCGATTGCTGCGGGTAGCCGCAGCCGTGCACGATCGCCATCTTGCCGTCCTTGTACAGCCGCTCAAAACCCAGCATCCCAGGGTTGAATCCATACCGGTCACCAATCTTGCGCACCTTGTCAGCGCGCAGACCAATGCGCGGGCGCAGACGATAGTACGCATCGTCCGTGTACGGCACCAGCGTGTTGAGCCCATCATTCGCGCCGGACATTTCGACGACGACGAGGATGCGTTTCTGGTCGCTGGCTGAGGCCCTTGCAGGCGGCATCGGCAGGCCGGCGGTGATTCCAAGCGCGCCGAGCGCTTTTAACAAGTCACGACGGGTACCGTTTGCGTGTATGTGCTCCATGGTAGTCATCCCAGTTGGTAAGCGGGCAGCGACAGGATCACATGCAAGGCGTTGCGCAAGGCATCTTCCATGTAGCTGTCGGCATGTTGCAAGTCGGCGGTGCCTAAGTCGTCTTCAAGCAGAACACCGATCTTTTTGCGGGTTTCGGCATCGACCGGCACGGACAAAAAGCGCATCAGCAAATGGTCAACCGCTTGCTGGGAGGTGGTACATCCTGCATCGCGCACCATCTGCGACAGCTCGATGCGCGCGGGCATGCGGGGTATAGCCTTCACCTTCTCAATCGCCTTGCGCCATGCGTGGTAGCTGGCCAGGCGCGTATTGAAATCTTCATCGCGGTCGTTTTGCATCGACATCGATGTGACTTCCTTGCCATCGGGCTTGGTCGCGGTCGTCACGTCCATACCCATGGCCAATTTATCGGCGACCGGCACGATGCCGAAGCGCTCGTCAGCCACGCGATCCGGTGCGATGAAATTCACGGCAGGGAACATGGTGTCGTATACAAAGTTGCCGCGCACCAACAACAGGCCCGGCGTGATCCAACTTTTCCCGCTGGCCCAGCCAGCCACATTGGGCGGGTTGAGTAGTTTTTGCCCCATGGACTCGGTGAGCACGTTGAAGTCCGGGATACCCGGTACTTCCGTCAAACCGAGCTTGCGATAGGTGGAAACTACCAGCTCCACCGGAGGTTTGATACGCGTGCCGACCGACGCATCGCTGTAGAAATCGCGTGATTCGAATAGCGTTTCAAGAAAAGGCGCGATCTCGAATTGGGAATCACGCAGGAGCTTCCCAAGCTTGACGCGCATGGCGGGCGTCACGTCCTCGCGAACCACATAGCGATACAGCTTGTCCGCGATGTATTCAGATGTCACCTGCTGGGCAAGGATGATGTCTATTACCTGAACGCCGTCGAAGTTTCCGCTTCTTCCCAACACGGTTTTGATTCCGTCGTCATGCTGCTGCGGGTTCACCACATACTCGAGGCCTTTGAAATTCCAGCCGGTGAATGCGCGGGCCGCTTCTTGAATGTCTTTTTCCGTGTAGTTGCCAACGCCCATGGTGAACAGCTCCATGATCTCGCGTGCAAAGTTCTCGTTCGGCGCGCCCTTGACGTTCACACCGGCATCAAGAGAGGCCAACATCGCGGGGTCCTGCGATACGGCGATGAGCAAATCACGGAAGTTGCCGGTCGCCTTTGCGCGCAACAGTTCGTTCTGCTGCAGCATCTTGCGGTAGTCCTGAACCTTCTCATCACCGGTCGCAAAATGGCCATGCCAAAAAAGCGCCATCTTTTCTTCGAGCGGCCTCTGAGTCAGCACCATGCGGTTAGCCCACCAATACGCAACGCGCTCTGTTTCCAGCTTGGTCACGCGCTTCCAATACAGATAGCGGTCGGCAACCTGTTGCAGCTTGCGGTTTCCTGCGGGCTTGGCTTTCACTCCCAAAGCCTCACCGCTCGCCTTCGCCATGTCGGTTGCAGCTGGCCGGGACGGCGCAAATGGATCGAGACCCGCGTCAAACGCACCGGAATCGTCAAAGCGCGGCACAGGGTTTTCAGTCGCGCGGTAGTACACCAACGAGCGCACAGCTTGCTTGGGCGACATCGCGGCCAGTCGCGCAATCTCAGCTGGCGTGCCACCGAAGCCAGCGCGTTCAAGCAAGTGCGCCGCGCGATCGCGACTCCATTCGGAGGCAGGTAGCGGTTCCAGACTATCCTGCCATGTAGCTGGGGCAGCATTGGTCAGTAGGCTCGTAGCAGCGATCAGTGTTGTCAGCGCAAATTTTGAAAGTGTTTTCATGCAGAGAGCGACTGCTTGTGTATGAACAATAAATATCCCCGGTTTACCAACAAGAATGGGGAATTGTGCTGGGTTTTTTTGTTTAAAAACCACATGAGTTTAGGCCAGATCAGTTCAGGATAGCGATCCATCAAACCTTGATTTTTAAACACAATATGCCCATCTTTTAGTTGAGAGAACTCAGTTATGCGCTACTGCCTTGACTTGTCGTCTTTTTACAAGAGCTGAAGACCGGTGGCGCGTGCCACTCCCTATTTCTCCCCGCGCCGTCGACATGAAAGTTGCCATTATTGTTTCCGCTCGAAGCTTTACCCAAAAGTAAGCGCTGAACCCGTGTTTGCACCGTCAAGCACCAGTGCGAACGTTGTCCTCCTCGCCACAGTACCGCCCTATTCGGCTCCGATTCCGACTTAGTCACCCACTGTCAGCCACTTTACGTGGTGAAGCAGTCGGTCACCGCTGCATAAATATGCACACCCTTATCGTGATCCGATCAGGCGCAAATGAGAATACCCGGGTGGAATACCGGTGATCCAGGGGATGCCGCAGGCAGCCAAGTCATTGTTCTTTTGAGCATTGTCCCGTCGGCTTCCGGGGCCGGGTTGGTGTTGTAATTTGCTCCATCTGCATTGGCGGTATTTTGAAGAATGGGCGTGAACTTGAAAGTAGCCGGATCATCTTTTATGAACAACCTCATGGTCAACGCTGACTTGTCGCAACGCTGCGTGGTCGATGGCAACGCGTTAGCTTGGCACCCATCCCCATCACCGCTGGTGCACCGCAGGCTTGTAGAACGCGACGGCGGTGAGGTAGCCCGCGCGACCTCGATCGTGCGGTACGACGCGGGCGCCAAGTTCGATTTTCATGCGCACGCGCTTGGTGAAGAAATTCTGGTACTCGATGGAACTTTGAGTGACGAGTTCGGGGACTATGGGCCAGGCACTTACCTAAAGAATCCCTCAGGTTCCAGCCACGCACCGTTTTCTCTGAACGGGTGCACCTTGTTTGTGAAACTCAGGCACCTATCACCCGATGACCGCGAAAGAGTTGTGGTCCATACCCATCAATCACCCTGGTTCCAGGGCATGGTCGACGGGCTACAAGTTATGCCTCTGTCTGAATTCGGCACCAGCCACACCGCATTGGTGCGATGGGCGCCGAAAACGTATTTCAACCGGCACAGGCATTACGGTGGTGAGGAGATTTATGTGGTGGAAGGCGTGTTTTCAGACGAACATGGCAGTTACCCACAGGGGAGTTGGATTCGCAGTCCGCACCGCAGCCAGCACCAGCCGTTCAGCGTGGAGGGATGTCTGATCCTCGTCAAAACGGGACATCTTCTTGGCTGATCAAGGGAGCGATGTCCATGAGTAGCAAACTACCCACTGTGATTGATAAGCTGGCGGCGTACCAGGCAGCCAAGCTTTCGACCCAACCGCTCTACGACGAATGTTTAGGATCCGGCGGCTGGAAAACACTCGAGATCAAGGCCTCCAATTACATGAGCCCATGAGAGCGGCCAGGCCGTTTGATTGTTGCGCTTAAACGCTGATTTGCTTAAGGTTGCATAACCGTTCTAGTTTTAGGGCCAGCAGGAATTAAGGCGATTGCCATGCCAGTTAAACGGCCTGTTCTGCTCCCTGTTGCAGCACGCATCCATTGATTTCCATGCGCCATTGGTCTGCCGCTTTAGCGTGTAAAGCGCCGTCCAATCTATGCCCATAGCATCACGCATCTGCACAGCGAGCCATACTTCGACGTTCGTCATCGCAGGTACTTGGAAACTCAGACGCGCCGACGGGTACACCACAGGATACGTAATGCGGACCAGTTTCATGAAATTGCGCGCTGTCATGACGGTGGCTGGAATGGTTTCAGAGGCATAGCTAGACGCTTGCTCTGCATCGTCAGCGGCAAAAGCGGCTAACTGACCTTCAATCACCAAAGGTACGGCGGCTCTATCGTCTCGCGGCAACGTTTTTGCTGTCTGGGCGTACAGCCCGAAAAAGGGTGTAAAAGTCCATAACCACGCAAGAACCAGAAGACGAAACAAACACATGTGGTACCTCGCCATTTTCTTATTTTGAGATGTATCCCCAACCCTGTGCCAACGCTACTCAGGCGATGAGGCTTAAGAGATGGGGTACTCTCTCACTCCCAGCGCAGGTCAATGACAAATTTGACCGACTGGTCAAGGCTCATAGAATACGGCGACATCGCCTTGAAATAAGCGGCGCGTTGAAATCCCTCATATTCCTTTTCCTATGATTACCGTAAAACAATGCATTGAACCCAAGGCTAAAGTCATTTTCTCCGTCAGCTCGTCGGATTCGATAGAGCAAGCATTGAAAATGATGCGGGACAACCGGGTTCGCGCCATTCTTGTCATGGATGACGGGCAATTGGTAGGCATTGTTTCCCAGGGAGATTGCGCCATCAAGGTACTTCTGCCGAATCGCGATCCAAAGTTAACACGTGTTTCGGAAATCATGACACCCAACCCTTTGACCGTCAACCTGTCTAACACTTTGGAAGAGTGCATGGCGATCATGGCGCACAAACACATCAGGCACCTGCCTGTGGTTGAACAAATCAAGGTAGTTGGAGTGATCTCAGTTGGGGATATTGTGAAACACGTGATTGAAAGCCAGGGTAACCAGATCAAGTTTTTGGAGACCTATATCAAAGGCCACGGCAATTGATTTAACAGGGCTGGAGTTGGCGCAGTCAAAACAGGCCACGGACCGTATCTGCCGCTAAGGTACTGGCTCCCGTCGTCAATCTGCGCATCCCTCTCCGCACACCACGATCGAATCTATCACGGCACTTCGCGCGATTGATTAGTCCTTCATCAAGGTGAGGGCTCACGGCCTTTTGGCATGCCGATGGGCCCGGGTGTAGGTCAATCCTTGGGCAGCGTCGCAACGGCCATAGCCACCGCGTCCTTGGCGTCTGTGCAAATGCCGTCGGCACCGAACGCGCTTGCTTGAAACTCACGAAGCGTAAAAACAGGACCCCCTAACAGCACCGACAAGCGCGGGTTGCGGGAACGCTGCCGAATTTGCCCAACCAGCGCATCAAGGCCGATGAGCTGCTGGTTGATGCTCACCGACAGACCCACCGTATCAAACCATTCGCTAGCCACCGCTTGGGCTAACTCTTTGGCGCTAGGCGATATCTCGACGACGACTTGCCAGCCCCCACGGCGGAAAAATTCCGAAACAATGGTCGGACCCAGTAAATGCTCTGAACCAGGCGCGGAAGCAATCATGGCGCGCTTGATGTCACCCTGAATACGCGGCCCCTGCTCAAAGGCGAATCCAATTTCATGGGTGATGGCATGCAGTTGAACCAAGCCATGCGTGACCTGCATGAAGTCCAAGGTATCGTCATCCCAACGGGCACCCAGCGCCCGCGCGGTTGGGGTAATGAGCTCCAGAAAAATATGCTCCGTGTTAAGTCCGTCTTGGAGCAAGCGATCAACAAAGGCTTGTGCCGCCATGGGCTCTGAGCCAATGCACAGTTCTAAAAACGCCGCGATCTCTTGCTGGCTTGGCATGGCACGCGTGGACGGAACCAGGCTCAAATGGCTTTTATCAACCCGCTGCGCCCGCAAAAGACGGGGGACGATCTCAGACTCAATAACGGCCAGAATAGAAGCTTGGCAGTCGGCCGGCGTGCCTTTGAAGGTTTCGCGGAAATCTTCGTTGGATGCGGCAGACCCTTTTGAGAACATCGACATGGCCATCGAAGTCAATTCCGCAAGGGGTGCGGCCAGCCTCGTGATGTCAAGAAATACCGCTGCATTGATCATAGGAATGCCAATCATAAGATCGACCAAAGGCAAGATCGCCCTCTGATACGCAATCTAACAAACTCAGTGACCCGTGGTGATTTTTTTTCTCAGGGTATTCCCGCAGGGCGCGTGCATTTGCTGGACTCGGCTGCTCAGTCTGTTTGGCAACACTGAGCTTGCAAGTTACCTTGCGCAATCTCTCGGCCTCGCGCAACATAACGGTAATCACTGCAAATATTTCTCAAGATTAGAAAAGAATGCTGAGTGGAACTCTTACTCCTGCCGTTGCAACAAGTGGGCTTGGGCTCCTACGGTCTGGAGCAGAAGATAAAAAGCTGCGCCTAAAAGCAATAAGAGGCTAACTGATTAACTGTGTCCGTGCGAAGTGTTTAACCTGCACGCCGTTGCTGCCCCCATCAGCCCCATTAGCCGCTTTGTGACTACCAAACCGACACACGCGCACCGACCATGAGCACAGGTGTCGGGCAAATATCTGAAGCGCAGGCACTTGAGGGGGCTTGAATCAAGCCTTGCGCACCACCGACGGCATCCTTGAAATTGGAGAGCTTGGGAACGATTCAAGATCAGCGCATGATTTTGGTGCTTCCGCGGCTAGGCAATCGGGTTGATGACTGTCAATGATTGCAAGGATGTGTGAATTCACGTATTCTTTTATTTTATAATTCTAAAATTAGATTTTAAAGGTGAAATTATCATGAAAATATTAATAGTAGGAGCCGGTGGAATCGGTGGTTATTTTGGCGCAAGGCTCATTCAAACAGGTGCCGACGTGACCTATTTACTCAGGGAAAAGCGTCAGAAACTTATCCAAGAAAAAGGACTGTGCATTGAAACCCCGAAAGGTAATTTTGTTGTACATCCCCAAACAATCCGTACTGAAGAGCTACAACCTATATACGATCTCATTATTTTGGCTCCCAAAGCTTATGACTTGGCAAATAGTCTTCAATCTATTGCGAAGGCGAGTTCTAGAGGGGTAATTTTGCCTTTCTTAAATGGCCTCACACATCTTCAAACACTTGATCAGGAATTTGGTAAACCCAGGGTCATGGGAGGCGTGGCTCATATCGGAGCAATGATCACAGAAAGTGGCTCGATCAAACAACTAACAGATCTGAATGTTTTGACGGTAGGCCATCGCTCTGATGCGCACAGAGAATTAGCTCAAAAATTTAATCAAATTTGCGACAAAGCAGAATTCAAAAATATTTATAGCGATAACATAGACCAAGCTTTATGGGATAAGTGGGTATTTCTAGCGACCTTGGCAGGCATGACCACCGTGACCAGAGGAAATGTAGGTCAAATCACGGCCAGTCCTTATGGTAAAACCCTCACCGAACACATGTACCAAGAATGCTGTTCTATCGCCAAAGCCTACCAATTTCCCATTATCGATTCAGGTCAGACCAAAGCTCTGGAGTTGTTAACCCAAAAAGATTCAAGCTTCAGTGCGTCCATGCTTCGCGATCTTCGTCTCCATCATCAAACAGAGCATGACCACGTGCTTGGAGAGTTAATTCGCCTTGGTGACCAATTTGCAGTGAAAAGTGACTTGTTGAAACTCGCATACACTCATCTGAATGTAGAAGAAAAAACAAGGGAGAATGATTCATAGAGCGTTTATATCGTTGATATAAATTCATTCAGTCCTATTTTTTTGATCGCTGACTTATATCGAGATGCGCTGGTTATTTTAATTTACTTCGCCCGACTTCGATGGAAATCTATTCGACGCATAGCGTACCACTGCATTCGCGATCGCAAGGGCCAAAATCGTAACACCTAACAAGAAAATTTCGAAGTTGGCTTCATGTTTTCCAACTAGATCAATGATTAAGCGCGTAACCGCGGTGATGGCGACATAAATCAAAAACCGTACCGGCATATGGTTCGTTTTGAAATAAATACCAACCATTGCACCGATTTCCAAATAAATAAAAAGTAAAAGTAAGTCCTGAATCGATGCGGTATTCTTAGTAAGAATATGCAGGAAGGTGTCAACAGATGACCAAACGGTTAATGCACCAATACAGAACAGCGTAATTCTGTGGAAAATAGAAACTAATAAATTACCAAGAGAATCGCTCAGCCCAGAGATTGATCGCTCAATCTTCAGCGTTTTGCCAGTACTTGCTTCTTTTTGTTCCATGGCTTTCTTTCATTCAATAGGACCGCGTCCGACTCACTACAGCAGCGCTCTACTTGCTTGCAGACACCGGGCCCAAGGCTTGCACACAGAGACATGCGGCCACGGCCCATCTTTTACCGCGTGCATCATATGTAGATGGCTGCAATGTCTTCCTATTTGACCTCAATCACCCGATTTGCCAGGGTCAATCCAGGCGCGACGCCCAACGCTGCAGCATCGGGCGGCAACGCAAAAAAATCCGGTAGGTCAGTTCCATCACCCCGCTTGCCCCCGGTACACGCCCCAAGAACGCGAGCCAGCGCCAGCCGGGTAGCACAGCCCACAGACGCAAAAAGGCCTGCGCTCCGCTGTGTAACTCACCGTCGTGGCCCTGCACATGAAACCGCGCCAGCAATTGCTCCCGGGTAGTCCCACGCGGCAACGGTACCCGCGCGTCGCTGATGTCGGCATAGCACACGGGCGAGTCTGGCTGCATGGGCTGCAGGTCGCGATAGACGGCGATTTCGCGGCGGCATAGGGGGCAAGAACCGTCGTAGAGGACGGTCAGCGCGGGCGAGGTATCGGTCGCTCGATTCATGGCGCTTTCACCGCGCTGGTCCCTAGCTCCTCAACGAAATGTCCCATGTTGTAGGCCTGCAGGAGTGCCCGTCTTTGCAGCGCGGCCTCTGCATCCAAAGCGGCAACGCTCTGGCTTTCCGCAGTTTTCGAAGGGCGGTGGCCATCTTGGTCCGTGGTCTCAAAGCACTGGATGACCTCCCAAGCGCAGAGGGTGGTGGCAGGGCGGCTGAGTCGGTATCCGCGACCTGGGCCTTGCTGCCTTTCCAAAAGACCAGCAGTTTTAAGCACTTTTATCAGGTCCTCCGTGTAGGAGATCGTGCGCCCCAGCAAGTCAGAGATACGTTTCATAGTCAGGGGCTGATCGTGCGGCGCACGCGCCAGATGGGCGATGACTTCAACGCCGCACAAGGATCGCATAGATGGCATAGCAACAGTTGGTTGGAACAAATAAAAGTAAACGAAAAACTACCAGTAAATTATAATTTACGCAAAATTCCGCTAATTATCTACTCAAAAAATGTTTTTTCGACAAAATTATGATTAAAACTGAAGGTGGGCACACGGCGGTTCATAAAATTGGGGCTGTATCCGTGCTCAGCGGCGTGCCCGCCCCCACGCTTCGCGTCTGGGAGGCGCGGCACGGAACGTTCACTCCTACCAAGACCAAGGGCCAACACCGCCTGTATTCGGACGATGATGTGTTGCGGGCCACCCTGCTCAAGCGACTAACCGATCAGGGACACGCCATCAGCAACATCGGACGGCTTGACACGCCGGCCCTGAATGCGCTGTTACTGAACCACACCACAGCAAATCGCCCAGAGGCCGGATCGACTGGCGGCGACGGCGCGGTTTCCATAGCCATCGTCGGATTGGCTTTGGCAACCCGGATCGAGTCGAAAAAATTCACGCTCACCTTCCAGGGCAACCGGGTGAAGATCACGGATGTCTTTGCCGACCTGGCACAAGCTTTAGCATCCGAACTTCAACAAACCCCACAGATTCTGCTGGTAAAGCTCAACTCGCTGCACGCCACGACCCGGCTCGATTTGCACACCATGGCCGCACATTGCGGTACGCCGCAGATCATCGTGCTCTACAACTTTGGCCCAGAGCACATTGTTGAATCACTGAAAAGCGCGGGTATGCTGGCACGCAGAGAACCTATTTCGGACTCTGATCTGTCCGAGTTGATCCAGTCGGCACGAGCCCTGTCCACCGCCACCGAGGCTGGGCCTTTGACGCTCCTTGCGCAGAACAAGCCACGCCAATACAGCGACGAAACCCTGGCACGTGTGGCCGCTATGCCGTCGACGGTTGTATGCGAATGCCCGAGGCATGTCGCAGAGATCATTTCGCAGCTGGCCAGTTTTGAGCAATACAGTGAGGAATGCTTGAACACGTCCAAAGAGGACGCCCACCTCCATGCCTATCTCAGCTCGGTTTCAGGGTCAGCCCGCGCCCTGTTTGAGCGGGCCTTGCAGGTCATCGCGGATCACGAGGGAATTGAACTGCCCCGGAAGGGCCTATGACTATGAGTATGCAAGCCGTCAATGTCTTAGGGTCCGCCCTGGTGCCCTGCTCCTACGATCCGTTAACGGGTTTTTACCGAGACGGTTGCTGCAAAACAGATGCGCACGATGCTGGCAGCCACGTGATATGCGCCAAAGTGACGCAGGAATTTTTGGATTTCTCAATCTCAGTCGGAAACGACTTGAGCACACCCCGGCCGGAATACCGCTTTGCTGGACTGAAAGCCGGAGATCGCTGGTGTCTGTGTGCGCGCAGATGGCAAGAGGCCTTCCAGGCCGGCCTTGCTCCCCCGGTCGTACTTGAAAGTACGCACGAGCGTGCGCTCGACTTCGTGACACTTGCGCAGTTGCAGACGTGCGCGCTGGCCAAATCGGTTTGACAAGTGGAGCGCGTCACCATGCAACCATCATTCAAAGGCAACAAGCGCAATCTCCCCAGCAAGCCCTGCGCAATGTGCGGCCGTGACATGAGCTGGCGCAAGGCGTGGGCGAAGAACTGGGAACAGGTTTTGTATTGCTCAGAGGCCTGTCGCAAAAAGAAAAGCAGTCGACCCGCAACACCGGGCGCTCCGCTAAGCCCATGAGTGCTGTGCAACGCATTCTGCCGCGACTAGCCCAGGCGCTGGGTTATGCCGGGCTGATTCCATTTATCGCACTTGGCGCGATGACGCTGACCTTGAATCCTTCGCAGCAAGATATCGCGTCATTTGCCCTGCGCGCTTATGCCGTCACCATCGTCAGCTTTCTGGGCGCAATCCATTGGGGGCTTGCCATGCGCCAGGCGCAGGCCAACACCTTGCTCTTGTGGTGGGGCATCACGCCCAGCTTGGTCGCATGGGTGTCCTTGCTGGTGGTACCGGCCGTGGGTTCGCTCATTCTTGCTGCGACGCTATGGCTGTGCTTTTTGGTGGACCGTCGCGTTTATCCCCGGTTTGGTTTGCAGGCATGGCTGCGCATGCGGCTGGTGTTGACCACCGTTGCCAGCGCATCGTGTGTGATTACCAGCGGGCCCTTCTAGCATGCAGCACAAGCTCCGCAATCTAGTCATCGTGTTGGGAGACCAACTGAACGAGGACGCCACAGCGCTGCTGGATTTTGACCCGGCTCAGGATGCCGTCTGGATGGCTGAGGTCGCGCAAGAGTCCACGTATGTTCCGTCGGCCAAGCAACGAACCACGCTATTTTTAAGCGCGATGCGCCACTTTGCTGCGCATCTGGAACAACGTGGCCTGCCCGTGATGTACACCACGCTCGATGCGCCCGACAACGCGGGAACGCTGGCTGGCGAGCTCGAGAAGGCCATTGTGCGCACCCGCCCGGACCAGCTGGTCATGACAGCGCCCGGCGAGTGGCGCGTGCTGGATGCGATTCGCCACATCGCGCGCCAGCATGCGGTGGCGCTCGACATTCGCGATGACACGCATTTTTTCTACACC
>Ga0214921_10006760_pt1 | contig 15528 bp, 10 predicted proteins | sample LL1505_MetaG_FD_177992 | JGI IMG/M metagenome (GOLD analysis project Ga0214921, IMG submission 177992) | Freshwater microbial communities from Lake Lanier, Atlanta, Georgia, United States - LL-1505 | ecosystem: Environmental > Aquatic > Freshwater > Lake | place: USA: Georgia | collected...
CTGAACAATTTATAGAAAAAGCTAAATTAATTCATGGAGATAAATATGATTATTCAAAAGTTGATTATATTAATTGTTCAACAAAAGTTATTATAATATGTAAAACACATGGAGATTTTTTACAAACACCAAAATGTCATTTAAAAGGTCATGGTTGTCACAAATGTTGTAATATTATCTATTCTAAAATGCAAATAGTATGGTTAAATTTTCATTCTAAATTTCATAATATTAATATTCAACATGCTCTTAATGATGGTGAATTCTTAATTCCAAATACAAGATATAAAGCAGATGGATATTGTAAAGAAACTAATACTATTTATGAATTTCATGGAGATTATTGGCATGGTAATCCTAAAATTTATAAAGGAGATGAAATAAATAAAAAAACCAATTGTTCTTTTAAAGAATTATATGAAAAAACTTTAATTAAGGAAAATAAAATAAAAGAATTAGGATATAATTTAAAAACCATTTGGGAAAATGATTGGAAAAAAATAAATAATGTTGTAAGAATAATTCAAAGAAAATTTTTACAAAATAGATAAATATTCATGAATTTAATTTAAAATAATTTTTTATGTTTTTCTATAAATTCTTCCCATTTTTTTCTAATTTCTTCATCTTTCATTATTGCTTTTTTATATTTATTCTTTTGCGTTTGCGTAAATTTACCCAATATAGCAATATATTTATTTTTATTATATTGTGATGGTAATTTATAATTTTTTAAAATATATTCTTCAAGTTTTTTTAAATTATCAATCCATAATTCTTTATTTGTTTTAAATAAATCACTATATTTATCAATAAAAATTTCCCATTCTTTTCTAATTTCTTCATTATTCATTATTGCTATTTTAATTTTATAAGTTTTCTTTTGGGTATTTATCCAATTATAAATATTATTAATATTTTTATCTTTTGAATTATATTGTGGTAATTTACCATTTTTTAAAATATATTCTTCAACTTTTTTTAAATTATCAAACCATATTTCTCTATAACTTTTAAATAATTCTTTATATTTATTTATAAATTTTTCCCATACTTTTCTAATTTCTTCATTTATATTTTTATAAACTCGTTCTTTTTGATGATTTATCCAAGTAGCCATTTTCATAATATTTTTATCTTTTGAATTATGTGGTGGTAATTTACAATTTTTTAAAATATATTTTTCAACTTCTTTTAAATTATCAAACCATATTTCTTCATTTGTTTTAAATAATCCTTTATATTTTTCAAGAAAATCTTCAAATTTTTTTTTAATATATTCATTTTTCATTAAATATAGATGATTCATATAATTAATTTTTTGATATTCTATCCATCTTGACATTTTAATAATATTTTTATTTTTATCATATTTTGATGGTAATTCACTGTTTTCAATAACATATTTTTCAAGTAATTCTAATTTTTCAATCCATGTTAAGCATTTAAATTCTTTAATACCTAATGTATAATTACTTAATAATATCTTATCATTTTCAACTAATTCGAGTTCTTTATCATTTCTATTATGATAGAAATTTAATGTGTTTATCTTGATTTTATCTTTAAACATTATATCATATTCTTTAATACTTGATAAAGTTTCTAAGATTTCTTCATATTCATCACACCAAATATAAATATCAGCAATTTTATGAGGATTATTCTTATTTATTCGTGTTGCTCTATTAATTCTTTGAATAGTTGTAATTTTATTTTTCGGTGGATATGAAATATAAATACTATCACATGAAGGAATATCAATACATTCATTTAAAATTTTTATATTAAATAATAATTGAATTTTATCATCATTTTCACTAAATGATTTTAATATTTCTTTTCGTTCTTTATTTGAATTTTCACAAGAAATACTATATATATCTATATCAAGATTATAGAAATCATTTAATTTATTAAAACTATCAATCATAATATTCATATCATTTGTATCTTTACAATAAATAATTATTTTTCTTGAACCATTATTTGATAAACATGAAAATAAATATTCACATCTATTTTTAATATCATCATCAATATCATATATAGATAATTCTTTTTTTAATTTATCATTATTTTCATGAATTGAAGGCAACCAAATTCTATAATCAGTTATATATTTATTAACAATAGCATCTGTTAAACTCATATTATATATTATTTTTCCAAATAATTCATCAACTTTACTATCATAATCAATTATACTTTCATCATCATCATTAGATATTTCATCATCATTATTAGAGATTTCATCATCATCATTATTAGAGATTTCATCTAAATATTCAATATCATATATTCGGGGTGTAGCAGACATAAATAATATTTTATGATTTGTTATGAGTAATTTATATATATCATCATCTTTATCACTAATATTTTTTTTAGTTAAATTATGAAATTCATCAATTATAAATAATGTTTCTTCTTTATCAAATAAATCTAAACATTCATTAATAATATCCATTGATTTAAATGTTGATGAAATTAATATTTTATCATTTTCTTTAATTTTTGTTTTAATAATATCAATATCTCTTATTCCATCACTATTTATAAGAATTGTATTTCTCTCATCATAACCATATTCAATATATCTTGATAAATTTTGTGAAGCAAATTCAATTAAAGGTGATATAATAATAATCTTTTTAAATTTTAATGAGATTAAATAACTAATATGTGTTTTTCCACAACCACAAGGAATTGCTAAAATACTTCTATTATTAATCGTAAAATTATCTTCTATTTTATTTACAGCTTCTAATTGATATTCATAAGGAGTAAATATAATCGGTGTTATATTTGAAATAATTTCATTAGTAATATATGGTTCTTTTATAAAATATATATTATTTGTTGTATAATTAATATTTGATAAATTTGTTTTATAAACATTAGTATTTAGATCAATAAGCATATTTAAATTACTTGATAATTTGTCTGTATAATAAATAATTGCTGGTAATAATTTATTAAAAGCGGAACGGGTCATTATACCAGCAATATCTTTAATACAAACTCCATTTAAATATCCATTTTTACACTGAATTATTGCTACACAAACATCATTAGAATCAACTTGAATAATATCAATTCCAATATCTTTATGATTATGAAGAGTTCCTTCTTTTATTGCTTTTCTTATATTTTTATTATGTTCTGGTGATTTAATTAAATTATTTTCAATTAATATAGTTTCAGGACATTCATTCCATAAATAAGCATTATGATTTGTATTTTCAATAATTGAATTTTTAATTTGTTTTTCATAATTAAAACCTTTTTCAATATTATTCATAAATAAATTATATTTTTAATTCTAATATCAATTTTTTTAAAAAATGATTATTCATTTCATATAAATATTTATAATATGATAAAACCTATTTTAAGATTAAAGAAATGGATAGATTTAAATAAAATAAATTGGGTAGAATTATCAGCAAATCCAAATGCCGTTGATTTTCTTAAAGAAAATCCTGAAAATATTGATTGGTCATATTTATCATTAAATCCAAATGCCGTTGATTTTCTTAAAGAAAATCCTGAAAATATTGATTGGTCATATTTATCATTAAATCCAAATGCTATTGATTTTCTTAAAGAAAATCCTGAAAAGATTGATTGGACAGAACTTTCTTTAAATCCAAATGCTATTGATCTTCTCAAAGAAAATTTTGAGAAGATTAATTGGATGTATTTATCTCAAAATGAAAATGCTATTGAATTATTAATGAATAATTTAGAGAAAATTGAGTGGTCATATCTATCATTAAATCCAAATGCCATTGAATTATTAAGAAATAATAAAAATAAAATAGATAATATTTTAATACGTGAAAATCCTAATTATTATGAAATTTTTCCAGAAGAACTAGAAGAAGATGAAAATATTATAAGAAGATTAAATGAAAGGTATCAATTATTATTTAATATTAATAATAATAAAAAAGAAATATATTTTGAAAGTGATATTTGCGATGATATAGAATTAATGGAAAAAAATCAACATAAAATAAATTGGGATTTATTAGCTAAAAATCCAGCAATATTCTCATATGATTATGAAGAAATTAAAAAAAATTTTAAGAATTTAGGAGAAGATATTATTCATAATTCATTACATCCTAAAAGAATGTTAAGATTAATGGAGGAATATGGCGAAGATACAATTTATGATTGTTATTTTGATTAAATTATTATTTCATTTATTAATTTTATTTCATCTTTTGTTAATTTAAATATTTTATATAATTCTTCATCTGTTTTATTTTCTGTTATAAATGGTATTTTTTTAAAAATTGATAAAATATTAAATCCACTCCATTTACAAATTTGAAAAATAAATTTATATAATTTACTATTTAAAATATTGACATATTTTTTCTTATCTGTTAATAAATACATTTGTGCTTCTGTCATACCTAATTTTCCGTTGTCATATAAAGGATCTAAATCACCAGATATATTTAATAATATTTTATTTTTATTAAATAATTTATGTTGAATAGATGAACATAAATTATAATTTTTTTTAGTATGTCTAATAGGATAAATAAATTTTTTATTACATTCTCCAATATTTTCTTTTTTTTTATGATGATGTAAATCACTTGAACTATTAAATGATATTTTTTCTAATTTATTTTTATAGAATTTATTTATAATTGATAAACTTTCTTTTGTTAATAATGAAGGTATAAATTCTATATTATTATCTAATAATAATATAGAATTGTAATTTTTTTTGTTATATTTACATACTACAATAGTTTCTTTTTTTTGAGTTGTTTTTTGTATTAAATAATAACTAAATTTACTACCAACTGATGGAAACCATTTATCACATTCATTAATATTTAAATAAATTAACCAATTTTTATAAAAAATATATTTATATTTAAATCCATTTGTCATCCAACCAGTAGGATTTATAAATAATAAATAACCATTTTTTTTTAATAATTGATATGAATATGATAAAAATTTTTCCCATAAATTATTTAAAATTGCTTTTCTTTTACCATTTTCATCTGTATTTTGAAAAGGCGGATTGCCTAATATAATATCGAATTCTTTATTTTTTTCTACTTTTTTTTCAAATTCTAAATTCCCTTTTTTATTCATTGGTTTATCACCAAATAATATATCTACTTTTTTATTATTTGTTTCTTTAATAAACGAACCTTCAAAAATATTTAATTTATAAGTATTTCCGCAAAATACTTTTTTTAATAAAAAAACATTTAATTTATCTATTTCAACCATATATAACATATTTTCTAATATGTGTTTTCGTCGTTTTTCAGGATTTGGTTCAAAATAATTTAAACCTTCCATTAATTTTATATAAACCATTACTGGAAAATTACCAATTCCTGTTGCTGGGTCTAACCATTTTAATTTTGGATTTTTCCAAACTTCTATTGGTAATTTATTAAGCATTTCATTAACTAATTCTAATGGTGTAAAAACTTCACCTCTTTCATTTTTCGCTTTTTCACTTGGTTTTAAATTATTATTCAAAAATAATAATAATTTTTCAGGTTCTTTTATATCGTAAAAAGCTTTTTCAAAATCATAAATACCTTTATCTAAATTATTAACACCTCCCTTTTTTAAAATCATTCTTTCTATTTATAATAATTATTTATAAAATCATCAATGAAAGTAAATATATAATCATCAATTGATTTTATATTATCACTATCATAAAAGTTATTATTTATAGAATAAATGAAAATATCTTTCAATTCTTTATCATTTTTAATTTGATTAATATTTTTCTTAAAATTCGTAAATACATTATTAGAAGATGTATTAGGTTTTAAATAACAATCTTTTTCTTTATTATTACATAATAATAATATAATTATAATATTTATTATATGCGAAGTTATTTCTAATGCTTTTAATCTTAAATCTTCAATTGAAATATCTTCATTTTTATCATCATGTTTTTTAACATCATGTTCTTCTTCTTTTTTAAGTTTTATATTAATAGAAATATCTTGAATTTTTACTTTATTTTTTTTATTATTAAAAAAAAAGGAAAGTAAAAAATTCTTATATTTTTCAATGAATTTATCGTCAAATATATTTTTATTTTTTAAAAATTCTTTAATATAATTAAAATTGTTGTTATAATCTATTGACATTTTATTAAATAATTCTTGTGTATATTTTTCCAAATCATGTATATCATCATATTTACCAATAAAAAAATCTCTATCAATATTAAATAATTCTACAATATTTCTTTGTTGTTCTTCAATAGTTTTCTTATTATTATTATTTAAATTATCTATAATATAATTAATCATAAATATAGTTCTTTGAGGATTTAAATCAACGATAAAACCATATTTTTTATGAGAACAATATTCATTATCTTTACATATAGTATTATCTTCTATTTCTGTTAAAGAACGAAACATCATTTGATATAATCTATCGCTTTGTTTATCATTATTAAATAAAGCAACTATATCAACATTTTTTAAAGAAATACCTAATTGTAATCGTCCATTTGTTAAAATTACAATATTTTTATCTGTATTTTTTTCAATATTATTAATTTCTCCTTTAACATCGGTATTACCAATAATAAATTTAATATTTTTATATTTTTTTTCTAAATCATCTTGAATATCTCTATTATCAGATTTGCTTATACATACGATAAACACCGTATTATTAAAAAAACTTTCAAAATCATTTTTTAATAATTTTAATAAAGCAACGCAAATATAAAAAATACTTCCATTATTGCTTCCTTTTGGTAAGAACCATAATTGAGATATATTTTTAACATTTTGTAATGTTCTACATTTATTATCGCAAATATTTTCAATTCTTTTTAATATTCCATATGTTTTATAATAATTTTGTTGTATATAATTCAAATCAATTTCTTTATCATCAATTGTAATTTTTTTTCTTGGAATACTTAAATAATAATATAATAATTCTTTTATTTGTTCATAATTAACAAATTCGCGTTTTTTATTTAATTTAAATAATAAATCCATATTAAAATCGGCATTCAATCCATATGCTAAATTATATTCTTTAAATATTTTATCTAAACCATTCCAAATAGTAGTTAATAAAATTGGTTTAGGATAATATTTATAGTCTTTAAGAAGTAATTCTAAATATAATTGATTATCATCATCATTAATAGTTTTTTTTATATTAATATTAAAATCTTCTAATGTTTTATTTATGATATCTTTAAAAATAATATTTTTACTACAAAAATCTTTAAAATCATTATACGCTTCAATTTTATTATTATCTATAAATTTAAAATAAATATTTTTTAATTTATTAATATCATTTAAATCCCAAAACAATTTATTCTTTATTATATATTTATTAATAGGTTTATTAAAAGTTGCTGTGATAAATATTCTTTTAAATTCTTTGGAAATTCTTGAATATTTTGATGTTATTTCATCAATTATTAGCTCTGATTTATATGTTGATAAACAAAAATGAGCTTCATCTAAAAAAAGTATATCAAATTTAATTTTATCAAAATATTTTTTAATATTATTATCTACGCCTTTAAAATCAATATCTTCAATATCTGTTTTATCATCTTTTTTCATTAATCGTTGAATAGATATCGCAAATACATTGTGATAATTCGTTTTTATTTTAATATTTTTATCTTGAACGGCAATAAAATTAATTTTATGCTTATGAAAATCCCAATATGATTGAAAAATATCTTTATATTGATCAATTGTTTCTGTTGGAACAGGTGTAATTATTATAAAATTATAAAATTGATTAGTATCTTTCTTCATCTTCACATAATCAAGTATTATTCCTGCCATTATATATGTTTTTCCAGTTCGAGGAATAGCACCTATTAAAAAATCTGTCTTTTTTTTATCTTTAAAATCATATATTATCTTATTTATAAATAATTTTTGATGAAATTTTGGTTTAAATAAAACATTATTTTTTTCAATTTTTAAAAATTCTGTTTTAAATTTATCAATATCTGTATCATCATTCAAAAAATTATATTCATTTAATATAGTTCTTAATGTCGAGTAATGTTTTTCTAAATCTGTTAAATCATAAATATGATTAGAATCAATTAATCTTAATAAGAGATTTGATGATTTATTCGATAATTTAGCTTTTTTTTCAAACTTTTCTTTATTTTTTACAAATAAATAAATTTTATGTTTATCATCATCAAATAATTTATTAATTATAGTACATAAATTTGCTATATCATATTCGCTAATAGCGCTATTTTCATCTATATATTTTACAGACGATATTATAAATATTTTCTTCTCATTTTCATCATCAATGTATTTGAATGAAATATCAGAATATCCTGATCTTTTCCCAGCCTGCCAATTAATTTTTAAATAATCATCAAATATATTTTTATAAGTAATCTTTTTATAATCTTCATATATATTCTCCTTTTTTAAATTATTTATATTTTCTCCAAATAAATGTTCTAAATTATTTCCTTTTATTTTAAATATATTAAATTTAATACATATATCCCATAATAATTCATATATAAAACCTTTTATTGTTAATTTTTTTTTTCTTCATCTATAATATTTAGTTTCGTTTTTTTCACAATATTATTTGATTTTTCTTCTATAAAATCAATAGCTGTTTTATGTAATTTTATTTCTTTTATAAAATTATTAATACTTTCCATTATTATTATTATATATTAAAAAATTACCTTGGTTTTTTCTAATTTTTGAAAACGTTCTTTAATTTCCTTAAATTCTTTCTTTAATTCGGCATATCTTGTTTCAAGTTTAACAATCTTTGATAAAAGTTCATCATTACTCATATTTTCCTCCATTATATTTATTATTAATAATTAAGAAATTATATAATGATGGGTTAATTTCTTTAAATGAAACACCTGTTTTAGATTTTTCATCATTTAAACTTAACATTTTTTCTCTATCGTAAAAATGTTGAAAACCATACCTTCTATCTATATCTGATTGAGGTATATATGTTTTAACTTGTAATTTTCTTTGTAATATTATTTCATTCATAGGATAAAAACCAAACCAAATAATATGAGCTTTATTATTTGGTATAGTGTAATTATATGTTTCATGTCTTCCATGTTTATAATTTCCATTAACACAATTGTGAAGTTGTCTTACACCTCTATCATTATGATATTTTATATCAGGATTAAATAAATTACTAAATAATTCATTATAATTTTTAATATCATAATTATTTGATGAATATGGCGAAATTGCATTAATAGAATATGAAATTCTTCCAGATACATCTTTAAATAAATCTTTAATTGGACATTCTGGAATTAAAAATTCAGTAGTATTTAATACAATTTTAATTCCTTCTATTCTACATTCGATATCCATAAATTCATTATCTATATCAATAGTTCCAAAATTTTGATTTCTTGTATTTATTATCTTACAATTTGGGCAAATATTTTTACATATTTCCATAGATTTATCAGTAGAATAATAATTGATAATTATAATATCATCAAACATATCTTTGTGATGATTTAACCAAAAAGGCAATAAATATTCTTCATTATAAACATTAGTTAATAATGTAGTTTTTAAATTACTCATTATATTATATTTAATTATAAAAAAATGATTTAATAATATACACATTTAAATTATTAGTATGGATTATAAGAAATTAAGTGATGATGAGTTAATAAAATTATGTTATGATAAAGGAATTGAATATTATAATCCTAAAACCAAGAAGAATTATGCTAAGAATACATTAATTAATAAACTTAAAAAAATTATTGTTGAAGATATAAAAGAAGATATTATTAATATTGAATATAAAAATGAAGTTATATGGAAATTAACAGATGAAGATAAGAAAAATAATGATGAATATAATGAAATTGAAAGTAAATTATTGAATTGTATTAAATCTTGTCATGATTGTTTATATTCCAATGGTTCTATTGTAGGTTTAAAAGCAAGTAATGATATTATAAAAATTATAATATTTAGATTAATTAATATTATTTATAAAAACGATGATATTAAAAAAGAAATTAAAGATAAAATTTCATTAGAAAATTTAGAAAAATATGAAAAATATTTGATAGATATTAGAGAATTTAATAAGAGCACAAATATAGATAATGATATTAAAATTTATATTGCGAGAATTATTATTCCTATTTTACCAAATATTTTTAGTAGCGATGATATAATATTTAATATGAGAAATTATCCTAAAAATTATATAACAATTATTAATAAAATATCAAGTTTAATAGACATAGATAATCATGAAATTTTCATAAAATTATTTGCCGATACGGGAGGAAATATTTATGAATATTTCGCAAATTCTTATGGAAAAGGAAGTTCTTCAAAAGAATTAGGACAATTTTTCACACCATATAAATTAATCAATTTAATTTTACACAATATTAATGAATATATATCAATACATGATAATTATACTATATATGACCCTTGTTCTGGTTCTGCTGGTCTTTTAAATAGAACATCTTCTTATTTAGGTATTAATAAAAATAATATATATGGATGTGAAGTTGAAAAAGATACAATCAAATATTCATTAGCTTCATTATTAGTAAATAATAATAAATCATTAAAAATTAATATTTTAAATAAATGTTGTTTAACTAATAATAATTATATATTTGAAAATAAGAAATTTAATTTAATATTAACAAATCCACCATTTGGAATTAAAACAAATTATAAAGATTTAAAATCTACATTTGAAGAATATAGAGATTGTTATTTTAAATCATCTTCTATAAAATTCGAAGATGTATTTCCAATTAATACTAATAATAGTTCTTCATTATTCTTACAACATGTAATATATATGTTAGAAGATAATGGAATTTGCGGTATTGTATTACCAGATGGAAGTGAATTAACAAATAAAAGTTATTATAATATTAGAAAGTATTTAATTGATAATTGTAAAATTTTAAAAGTAATTAATGTAAGTGGGGGAACATTTAATTCAACTGGTGTTAAAACAAAAATATTAATATTTAAGAAACAGAAAGGAAATGACAATCATAAAAATGTTAAATTCTTGGAAATTAATAAAGAATGTAATGAAATTAAATTAAATGCTATTGCTGATTTAGATAAAAATTATAGTTTTAATTTAAAAGTTAATCAAGAAAACATTATTTCCAAATATAAAGATAATATAGATGTCGAAATAAAAACATTAGGAGAAATTTGTGAAATTATAAAAGAAAATAAAATTAAAAGTAGTTTAGGAAGTTCTAATGGAATATATCCTTTATATTATTGTTCAATATTAGGGAATTTATATATTGATAAATATACATTTGACGGATATGGGATTATTATTAATAAAACAAATGGTAGTGGTAAATGTATGATATATTTAGCAATTGGAAAATATAATGTAGGAGAAACAACAATACATTTTAAAGCCAATACATTAGAATTAACTAAATATATTTATTATTATTTATTTAATAATTTAAATAAAATTGAATTATTATTCGAAGGAATAAATCAAAAATCTATTACAGATGAAAATTTTAAATTAATTAAAATTCCAATTCCATCAATAGAAGTTCAAGAATATTTAATTAATAAATTTGATATATTTGAAAATTCAAATAAAGAAATTATTAAATTAATTAAAAATCTTAAAGAATTTAATAAAATAAAATTAGAATGTTTAATAAATAAAGAACATGAACTTATTAAATTTGGCGATATGTTTGATTTAATTAAAGGAACTATTCAAAGTTCAAAAGTTGTTGAAGAACCAGATGGTGACGGGGTATTAATAAATTGGTCATTATATAATAAATATAAAAAAATTAGTAATAATATTTTAGATGGTAATAATTTATTTATTAGCACAAAAATGCCAAATGGTAAAGATAAAGGATATATGGTAATAAAAAATTATAATGGTAAATGTAATTATTGTGATTTAATGTCTTTATGTAAAATAAAAGATGATTATAAAGATAATATTAATATTAAATATATTTATTATTACCTATTAGAAAAAAAAGAATATATTGAAGATAATTATCAAAAAGGATGCGCAAATAAATCATTAGATATTGATGAATTTAATAAAATGGAAATTCCAATTCCATCAATAGAAATACAAGAAGATATTATTAATTATTGCGATAATAATAATATAATTATTGAAAATCTTAATAAAACAATTGAAGATAATAAAAAAATTATGAAAGATATTATTAATAATATTTAAAAAATTATTAATAATAATATTTATTATGGAAAGAATACAAATCTATAAAATAATTAATCCGTATTTATTAAAAATTATAAATACTAATTATATAGATAGAGATATTACAATAGATATTATAGATTTTTTTTATTATTTATATAATTATAATAATGATTATAATTATATAAATAATAAAATTATTAATCAAATTTTAAATTTATTTAAACTTAAAAAATATTATTTAGAATATTCAATTATTGATAATAATGATATATTAAAAGATAATAATAAATTATTAACAGAAAATGAACAAATTAAAGTTAATAAAAAGATTAATGAATATTCAAATGAACTAAATAGAATTATTAATATTTATAATTATTTTAAAAACAATTATGATTATAATATTGAAAGAAAATATAAAAATACACATTTATCAGATAAAATAAAAATTAAAAAAAATTTAATAAAATCATATTGTAATATTGAAGAATTTATAAAACCTATGAAAAAAATATTTTAATAAAAAATATAATTTTAAATTTAATAAAAAAGATTATTCTATAATATTTATTTTAGAAATCATTAATAAATTATTTAATGCTTATATCAAATCTTTAAATTACGGAATTAAATTATTATCATATGAACCTTATTTTATTAAATGTAGCAATGAATATTTACCAGATATTCACATTGATAATTTTAAAATAGATAATAATATTATTTTAATAAAACATTTAGATTTAATAAAAAATATTAATGTTGTTAATAACAATAATAAAAAAGATTATATCAAATTATATAAAACTATTAATAATAATAGAATAAATATTTATTTTGAATAATTTAATCAATAAAGTAATCGCTTCTTTTTCCTCCGTAAAAATACCATAAAATCATTTTAGGTATTTTTTTATCAATTGAATTTAAATATTTAATTTTGTCATTATCATCAATTACATCGTTTAAAATGAAATAATCTTCATTTTGTTTAATTATTTCAATACATTCATATTTCTCATAATAATATGGACATTCATCTTTATTTATATAAGTATCTTTGAAATTGAAATTTTGGAATTCTAATAATTCATTTATATCTGGAAGATTTAATTTTTTATTTAAATCTCTATAATTCTTATAATCTTCGAAATTATGAATATCATTTATTTTTAATTGTTTTATTAATTTTGATGTATTCCATTCATTTGCCTTTGCTATTATATCATGTTTCATCGTATTTATATTAGACTTCTCATTAGTATCTTCTATAATTTCGATATTATGTTTTTGATCAATACTACAATCGCTAAATATCTTTTTATCTATCTTAAAACATTTAATATTATCATAATCGATTTCAATTTCTAATAATAGGTATTTGAGAACATTTTCAATTTTCTTATATTCTTTAGCTATATCATTATTGATATTTGTAGGTAATATCACACGTAAATTTTTATCTTTATCATCGCTAATTCTTGTTCCACGTCCAATTGATTGTATAATATCCTTTGAAGATAATTTATAATCAGTGAAATAAATAATATCAATATTTTTATTATCATAACCCATTGAATATTTAGCAACTAAATATCCAATTGCTTTTTGTTTTTTATCAACTTCTTTTTCAAATTCATTAATATCATCATAATAATTAATAGCATGTAATTCTTTTTTATTTTTGATAAAATCTTCATTAACTAAAATATAAGGTTTAATATCTATTTCGCCATTATTAAATGCTTTCACATGATGTAAATAATAAATGAAGGCACTTTCGCAACAATTATGAAAACTTAATCCTAATTTTTTACCATTATTGAAAGTATTGAAAATCAAACTATTATAATTAATATTTTCAATATTTGTTTCTCTTTCAAATATTTCTACTTTTATTTCTACTAAATACCCTTTTTCTTTCAATTCATTATATCTAATAGGTTCATATAATTCTCCATAAATTTTTTTATTATTTATCACAAATTCTTTATTAGGGCTTGCTGTTGTAAATAATCTATTATTAATATGATTAGTATCTTTCAAAAAGAATTGTTTAATCTCATCTTTATCATCAATCCAATTATCTAACGCATAATGAGCTTCATCAAACCAGATAAATATATCTTTAATATTATTTGTAATAATCAAATCGTATATATTTTTATAAGATTGATAGCAATAATTATAAACATTACATTCAAAACCATTTAAATATTTAAGATATTTATTATCTCCATTTTGTTTCTTAATAGCTATTCTTGGAGAAAATATTAAGATATTCGCAGGTTTTAATTTAGAAATAACATTGAAAGCTATTAGAGATTTACCTGCTCCTGTCGCTAAACATAGATAAATTTTATAATTTTTATTTAATTCATTTGATATATAATTAATAGCTTCAATTTGATAATCTCTCAACACATTTTTATTTTTAATTTGAAATATATTTTTAATAAGTTTAGAATAATTATCAATAATTCTATTTTTCCTATTTAATTCATCGACATTTTTAGAAATAAACTTAATATTATTCTTATTTAAATATGCTTCTATTTCATCTATAATTATCCTATTATAAAATTCCGTTCCACCATTATAATAAATATTATAATGTTTAAAATCGTGTTTAATTAAATTATCAATAAATTGTAATTGAATTTTATTAACATTTAATTCATAAATTTTAACATAATATCCCCTATATAATTCACTTGTTATATATGTATTTTCTCTATCTTTTATAGAAGAAGTTATACCAACTTTATAGACATTAGATTGTTTAAACCATTCATTATCTCTAATATAAATATAGCCCATTGACATTTTTAAAGATTAGCATTAAAAAAATAAATCATTTTTTATATTATACTGCGGTTATTATATTTTCATTATTTGGAATTTGTTTATTAACGTGAATATAATCTTGTATAGCATTATAAATATCATATTGAGTTATTTCTTCAATATTTAAAATTTTCTTATATTCTATTTTATAAATATGAAATGTTTGACCTTTTTTATAATTATTGATTTCAACATAACTTAAAATAAGTCTCGTAGGATTATTGCCGATACTTAAATGAATATTACAATTACACATTGAATTTAATCCAGAAATAGGGGTTAATTTTTCGTCTCCAAAGAATACTTCATAAGGTTTATAATTTCCTATAATACTCATATTTACCTTTCTTTTATAATATTCGTCTTTCATTTGTTTGTTTAAGAATTTATTGGATTTACCAA
>Ga0214921_10006761_pt1 | contig 15528 bp, 14 predicted proteins | sample LL1505_MetaG_FD_177992 | JGI IMG/M metagenome (GOLD analysis project Ga0214921, IMG submission 177992) | Freshwater microbial communities from Lake Lanier, Atlanta, Georgia, United States - LL-1505 | ecosystem: Environmental > Aquatic > Freshwater > Lake | place: USA: Georgia | collected...
CCATCCAGGTCTGACGATGCACCGGAAGCCCGTACTCGGCGAAATGCTCGGCAATATACCCGGAAGCTTTTTGGAGGCTCTCGGCATTCTCCGAATTTCGCGCAGGGTTGAGCTCGGTAAGGAATTGAACGTGGGCGTACAAGTTCTTTTTTAGAATAATAGATTTATATTGGTTATAATCTTCTGGGGTTACATAATCAGGATCCACGGATACGTCAAATCCTTCTTGTCCCAGATAATCGCTGATTTGCATGTCTTCCACGAAACCTTGACAATCTTCAAAAGGTCCATTCGTTTCAAAATCATCCTTACTAAAATATGCTCCTGCATATACACCTATGATATCGCATCCAGAGTGAGCCATTCCTTCCAAATCCCAAGAAAGCGATACTGCGACTTCGTAATTTTCATTAAATTCATTTTTAAAAGATTCGACAATTTCCTCATAAATTTCAGATAACAATTCATCTTGATTGTCTTTTTTGTTAAAATTCAAAATAGCATCAAACCACTCGTCCAAAGTCCATTGATCACGTTGTTTATAAATCTCCATCGCCTGTGTATCAGTCTTGTCGTCCGGAGAGCAGTGACATGAATTAATGATGCCATGCATAGCATCACGAAACATTTTCTCGTGGGGATGCCCTTTATGTTTTTGAATACAAAGGTCCAAAGCAGCATAATAGTCCATAAATTTTTTGGGTTTAGAAATTGTTTAATATTGAAATAATGTTGGTATATATTAAATAAGGAGGTGAGTCATCCCTGTCGATGGTCTTGTCATCGATAAACGGACCTGGATTCAGGCCTGTTGCAGGGATCGTAAACGCTAAAAGGCCAGGAGTTTGGCGCGTTTCATCACGTACATCAAGCCCAGGACATCCTGCTTGTTGTAGTCCAGCAATTCCTTCCAGCGGGAGGCCGCCAGAGGGGTCAAACGTTCGATGTCTCTGCAGTGATTATTTTGTTGCTCGAGTACCTGGTTCAGCACGGCTGTTACCCCTTGTTGCGGGAACTCTTGGTAATCTTTGTACCGAAAGTACTTCATCAATTCCTTGAGTCCAAAAGGTCTAGGTCGGTTCTCTAGGTCATTCAAGGTAAACCAACGATACAACGGCTTTCTTGCGTTCAGGTAAACCTCGGAAATATCGCCGTAATACTCCGCAAAAACTTTGGCCTCGTGTTCGCTATACCCTACCAGGTACTTGTTGTGGACCAGAGCCCGTTGGTGCATGCGGTGAAGGAAGGTCTTGACGGACTGGTACTTGACAAAGGGATGACCCAATTTGACAAGGGCCTTGAAACGTTCATCCAAAATCACCACCCGAAAATGCCCGTCTTCCCATACCCCCGCAAAGACCGGTGGCTTGCCCATGAACCCCTCAAAATCGATGACAATAACCCGCGAAGCCTTGACCGGGTAATCGCCTGGCCCCAGAGGGCGAACGGCAGGGGGTGTCGGCGTGGATCTAACGGGCATAGGCGATTGTTGGGGCTGGTTTGTCAGACTTGATTCAGAACTTAGGCAATCAACTTAATCAAAAACCGTGCCAAGAAGAAAAAAACGATTGGAGAGCCCTAAGGGCAATTAGAGCAGGTCATTGACCCAACTTGTCAATTCCAAAAAAAATTGCGGGGGTGGTCGCAACTCGCTGCGGGTCGCAATAGTTTTTCAGCGCATAACATCAAGAACCCTTCAATGGGTGCCAACCGAGTCGCGAGACCACGGTGGCCATAAGATGTGGACCCGGTGGTCAAAATAAAGTGCCGGAACCTCTTTTTTATCGAAATGCTATGCGAAGGATTGAACCCTAAACCCTATCGCTATGCCCAAAATCAAAAACCAAACCCACCTGAGAGACGCCCTTTGGCAACTGGCCCAAGCCTATGTTGAGGAAGTCAACAGTCCTGATTACCTATCCGGTAAAGTTCCCAAAATCCCCTTGATCAGGACTTTTGTGGAGGAATTCCATGGAATCGAGGAACAATACAAGCGCATCCATCGCACCACTATCCACGACAAAATAATAAGCAGAGACATCTTCAGTCTCTTGCGGCGTGTCCTGCAAATCATCCAAGATTTCAAGGTCCCTGCCAAAGCAGCGGCTTGGTTTGAATGCGAAAGAGACCCTCAAACAAAAAAACTCATCTTTAAGAAAGCAGCAGCCGAAGAATCCAAGCGTACAGAAGATTGGGCACATCCCTTAGTGGATTATTTAAGCGGAATGTTTTTGAACTCCAATAACAATTATCTAAAAAGATACGAGAATTGGGTATGGAAAAGAAAAGGAGATTTTAAATCCATGTCGCAATATGTGGAGACCGGAAAACCTGAGCCCAACGATTATTACACTCATAAGATGACCGACGAAGAAATCCTGGCCTTCCAAAATTCTTTCGCCAACAAATCCCCAAAACCCCTTTTCGAAAATACACTTTACGAAAATCTTCTTTTCGTCAGTCAACATTTTAACAACCTTCGCGAGCAAATGCCATGGTGGGGGTCAGGAAGGCATATGGTATTCGGTGGTGCTCCTAGACATGTATGTATTCGCTACGACAAGAATAGAGTATTCTTCACTCAACAAATGTGTTTATTTCATTGGATGGTAGATCACCATGATTTATCGGAATTGCCCATGAGAGATTGTTCCAAAGAAGAAATTTACCAACGCACGATCGAAGTCATCAACGTCATTGCCGATACCTATGCATTCTTGAATATGTGCCAACACGGCTACGAATCAACGAATTGGAAGTATTGGTTAGGAAACATCCCTTTGAAACTCTTTTGGTGGAAAAGCCACACCCTATGGGCCCAGAATAAGCGCAAAAAAAGGAGGGAGGCAATTGAAAGGTATTACAAACAGAAAGAAAACAAGGAACAACGAAGCAATGACCGCTTTTTTGAAAATTACTTAAATTGCAGAGACGTTGCCTTGCATGAATTTCTACCGAAAAGACCAGGTGCCCACGTTATTGAGGCCAAGTTTGATGAGGAAGGTCTATGGATCGATCATTTTGATGTCTCCGATAGTTGGCATTGGAAATATTGCGTCAAAAATTGGAGCCTTGGTCACTTGCGGGAAGCCTTCGGCGTCGAGACCAGGAACAAACAAACACTCCTTGAGGCCATAGCGGATCGATACAAAGGCGAAACGGCTTACAATGACCTCCAAAATTTTTTGAATTCCCAAAACATTCGCTTTCACGAGGTTGAATACCGAGCATAATTCCTACCTCCACGAAACTTATCTCCTATACATTAAACATCGACTAACCATGACCCCCTACCCCCTATCGCACTCTGCGCCACCCTTAGCGAAATCCGCGTCACCCGAAGCGCCGCCTGCGCCCCCCAAGACCAAGACCGTGACGCACTCCAAGGCCAAGACCAAGACCCTGGAGGAAACCGAAAGACAGGTCACGGTGCATTGCCGCTTTCAAACCATCACGCCCACCTGGATTCGTATTTGGAAAACCACCTACCTGATTGATCAAGCCACCGGTCATCGCAGTCCTTTGCTAACCCAGGTCGGGATCACCCTGTACCCGCAACTGACTCCTGTCAAGGCCAGATCCAAAATCTATTTTACCCTGGTCTTTGCTCCCCTACCCCCGGATTGCAAGGCCTTTGATTTAATCGAAGAAATCCCCGAATCCGGGAGATTCGAAGTCTTTGGGATACCACGGAACAAAAGCGATGTGTATCGAGTGGAAATTGTATAGTAACTTAACCTAACCTTTAAAATTTAAAGCATGAACAACCTTGATTTTATTGCAAAACTTTGCAAAGACAATTTGTACAACCCGAATTGTGAACATTTTGGAGGTGCCAACCTCATCATTACCGACCATGGCCCCGCTACCAATGAATTTGGTGATACCATCGTGGTACATCCAGATGCCGGCATTCTAAGCTGGGTGGTCTATTGCCTCAAAGCCCTATACAACAAGCAACTGGACCACATGAACAAATACGAGTTTTACCCCTCTTTGGGCATCTATATGATTGAAGCCAAAGGGCATTGCACCACAACGCAAGAAATCATCGAACATGTTTTGTTTCGGGTCGAGCAGACGTATGGGCAACCGTAATAGGCTGAAACAAAATCTATTAAAAAAAATAAGTTAATTTTGCTTTTAAAATTAATATAATCTAATTTAAAAAAATCAACAATATGAAAAACAGGGACTTTATAAACCAGGCTGACTTAGATTCTATTTTACAATTAACACGAAAAAACAAAGGTATAAAATTTAGTTTCGAAGAAGGAAAAGTTTTACAAGAAATATCTGTTGCTGATGAAAATTTAAACGATATTTCCTTTCAAGATACCATTCTAAAAAAATGTAAATTTAAAAATATAGACTTATCAAGAGTTAATTTCTATAATTCAAAGTTACTTGATGTAGAATTCGAAAATTGTGAAGATACTGAAGAAATGAAAGTGCAATTAAAAGAAAAATCCACTTACAAAATAATTGAAGTTATAGGTAATAACGAAAAAGATACAATTGAAATTAAAAGAAACCGAAGAAAACCAAAAGAGCAAACGGTATATGAAAAAATAAAAGGAGGTATTCCGCAATCAGAAATTGACGAAATTATTGGGAAAAAGTAAATAATATTCAAACTATAAACCGTATTTGCAGGTTTAGATTGATCTTTAAGTCCCCATTATCCATAAAAATATAACCAAAATTATGTCTTGGAGCAGAAGGAGTTTCAATCTTAGTTTTTGAAAAAAGATATTTTTCAAATGAATCTTGAAAATAAAAATGATAACATAGAATTTGGCTCTTTTTGTTAACAACCAACAAACCACCAGCGGCTTCGTTTGATCTTTTCCACACCTCACCTGCCCTCATTCCTAAGGCATATTCGACCACGAACCTCTTATCTATAACCTTACAAAAGATAGTGAATAATGCACTTGAACTATATTTTATGAACCAACGCGTGATGCCCTTTTAACGTACTTCTATTTATCAGTTCATTTAATTTATCAAAGTCGGAATTGCCCTCTTTAAATATTTTTAAAATATACTTTTCCGTATCAATTCTTTCAAATAAAACAATATCATTAAGTTGAAAAAAGAATTCATCTTGTGAAATTTCACGATTAAGATAAATGCGATACTCATCCTTTGTGCCATGTGACCTACTAAATTTGTCATTGTGATATACCATGTTAAGATATAAAGGCTGACTTCTGTATTCAACATATACTTCCAAAACCACACAGTCATTTATTTTTTCTCTGCTTAGTGGTGGAAAAAAATCTGCCGCCTGTTTGGAAATATACAACATCATGCCATTTGACATTTTACCATTTCTATAACCAAGCTCATTTGCTGTTAATTTTTTTAAATAAAATTTAAAGTTTTTTTTTATTATTTGGTCTTCATTTTTGCGAATAAAATTTACATCCTTCAATATGATGTCATCGAAACCTAGTGCTTTTGCTTGAGTTTGAACAGAACTTTTATAAATAATTTGTTTTGAAGTAAGCTCTTTTTTAGATTTAATAAGAATTCCTAATTGAAAAATAAATTTCCTTGTACTTCCATCAAAATAATCATTCTCTTTTGCCCATTTAGCCATGGCAAACCAATAATCAGGAATATTCATGAAATCATCTTCTAATCCGAAATTGGGAAATTGTTTTTCTTCATGCCCAGAAATGATGTATTTATTTTCTAAAACATCGTCTGAAACACCAACGATATTATTGTTCATTAAACCTTCACTTGTAATGTTTCTATTATTGCCGAAATACTCTTCAGTATCCTCAGAAACTCTAGAAAATGCCTCAATGTAATTATTTTCAGACCAATCGAAAAGATACATAATAATTTCCCTATAATAATCTGGTTCGTCAGGCATAACAGCCACAGAGAACGTAAACGTTGCACGTTTCATTACCCCCCGTACGAGACGATCCATATTTTGTTTGCCTTGATTGCTTTTTCGTCTTAATATTTCTTCAGCAACCGCATGAGCAAAACCCCTTCTGTAACCAATTCCCGGGCGTTCAATAATTGCCACTATAATATCAGCTGATAGAACACTCAAATATTTCCATCTTTCTGACTCATCCTTCACTTGAGTATCAAAAAGCCAAGCAGTCATTAAAAGTGTATAAAAATAATTTCGCACCCCTGGCCTTATCCTGGATTCATTTATGATTTCATTGTGACTCCATCGCCAAAATGCAATCAGGGGAAAAATACGCTGGGTTGCAAACGCCTGAAGTTCATCTCCGTTTATCTCTGATGGTCTGCACTGAATCTCCAGTTCTTCACATAATGTGTAAATTTTTTTTGCAAGCAAGATATCGAACTGAGCGCTATTATGCATTAGTTTCCCAGGAAATCCCGCTTCTTTGGCGACTTTATGGATTTCTGAAATCAAGCTGACAAGCTTGTTATTATCAGTTTCATTTTCAGAGTAATCAGCTCCCTTTTTAAATGCTTCACCTGCTAAAAATTGTTTAATTGTATTTGGTGATATATCAGCAGGAGCACATCCGTATATTTTCATGGATAAGGCATCAATATCACGAATATTTACAATGGATTCAAAATCATTATTCTCAATACTGATTGAGTTTTTGTTGTAACGTGGCAGCTGCATATCAGGCATTTTGAAGACTTTTGGTATATATCTCAAATAGGGCTTTGTTTACTTCTTCAGGTTTTTTTCTGTATCTGTCCTTAAGTTCTCTGAGTGTGTTGAGTTTAAGTTTGTCTCTTACTGATTTAAGCATAAAGAGAAAAGACCTGCCGATACTACCATTAATCTGTTCATTTTCTGTTTCTGAAGTAATTCTGTTGAAAATATCATCGCTTAAAGCCTTTTGAAAATAAGACTGAATTATCATCAGCATTAAAAGATATTTGGATTCATGGTTGACATGCATGTTTCGAATAAAAGGGTGATTGTTGTCGATATGAACAGTTACCCCGTATGAGACCGAAACATTTAGATCTTCTATATTACTAAACGTCCAATAAAATAAGTTTTTGCCATCCCCGTAAAATTCTTTTATCGGGAAAAAACCTCCTTCAGAAAATGAATCGTTATAGTATAAAGCTTTCCGACAAAGAATGGATCCATCGGGTCTGCCAGAAAATGAACCGGTAGATTCCGTTTTACCTATTACCAAAAAAATTTCAGCTTCAAATCCGCTTATCAAACTACCAGATGGAACAATACATTCCACAGTCTGTGCCATTCCCGGCTTATAGGAAACACGCATCCCAGAGCCCGTAATCCGTTTATCGCCGCGCCATATAACAATCCATGATGCAACTTCATTTTCCTGAAGGTATTCAGACATTTCCACCTCGGACAGTGAAACCTCTGTGCTAATCTTGAGGTCGAAATGCTTGGATGACCAATCAGAAATATTTTCTGAATTTATGATTTCTCCAAAACTGTATCTAGTATTAACTGATATTTTTTCTCCATCAATTGTTTTCCATGCAAATATTTTGTCCATTATTCAGACTATTTAAATGAGTAAAGCTCAAAATCAATTGAAGCATCTTTTTTAATTGTTTTTACCTTAACGACGAGTGTATTTGCCTCAGAGGATTCATTTAAACCCATAAACTGAACAAATTCCTCAGTTGTTTGTGTTATTTGATAACTTTCTGATTCAGCAGAAAGAAAAATAAAAGGGAACTCTCGTCCGATTTTTTTCTCCCAATCGGTTTTGTTTAATGATTCTCTGCCTCCCCTTGCTTTGAGATATATGCTGAACAGGTTTTTTGAGATATTTTTTAAGCAAAAGTAGAAAGAAATTATATCATTAGTCTCGAATACCTGATTTTTTAAAATAAGTTTTGATTTATTCCTGCGACTAGAAGATCCGCCAGATCTTCCTATGCCACTATATGATGTTGTTGAAAAGCCTTCATCTTCAGTTGCAAGAACCTTCCCTAAAAGGGTGGAATAGGGAGACCATTCACTTTGAGATTCTGTCATTTCAGACAGCGGCTGCAAAGCATGCATAATAATTTTCTCACTGTCCTCAATTGCCTTTAATACATAATGCCTAAAATAATTATCATATTCGGAAATGTTTTTTGTGTTCCATTCAGAATGAGTTGAAGACTCGCTATCCCTGAAAGCATTATCCAAATTGGTTTTGATGTTTTCCTGTTTATCCGAAATGTTTCTGAATACCTGCTCATCTGACTTAACAAGAAATACTGCAGAAAAAAAAGAATTATTACTGCCTTGTATATACTTCTCATAAACAACCATTCTTGGGGCCCTAATCATTGAAATACGGTTTAAACCAGAAGCTTCACCTGGACTAAAATTATAAATCTGGTATGCAAGTGTGCCTAATTTAACATTACGTGTTCTATGAGTAAGAAGTTCTGTTTTTATTTCGGGATTAACACTGTGTTCTCCCATGTTTAAATTTTCTGCCGCCTGAAGAAGCTTACCCTTTTCTATGTTCTGTAAAGAAACGGGAATAAGATTTCCGCCTGAGAAAAACTTCAGAGGCTTTACAGTTCCATATTTATTTACAATATTTGTTTCGATCATTCTTGGCCAATACCATTTTTGTACAGCATCCTCAAACTTTATTTTAAGGAGTTGGGAATTATATGGAATTTCACTATCTTCTGATTCGTCTACATTCTCTCTCAGAAAGTTTAGTCCAGGACCGAAAATAGATATTGATGTTCCTGTTTCGGTTTCGTTAAGTCTGATTTTTTCCATTTTGAGACTTTGTAAAACTTCTCCAATCTTAGCCGGATCTGTAACCGGAACAGCATATTTAATACCCTGGTATTCTGAAGTCTCACCCCACCAGCAAATCCCGGTGGACAAATGAGATTCTTCCTGTTCTTCTTTGGATATCATACAAAAGGCGAGTCTCTCTCCTTCTGCAGATCTTGAATAATACATGACCAGTCCTGCCCCTGAAATACGGTAATAGATTGATTTACCAAATCCAAATGAACCTCCGGCCATTTCAGCACCGTGATTTTGGCCAAGCTCATATACAAGGTTTGCGAAATTTTTTCTTATGTCGTTGTCATGCCATTTTTTGTCATCATACATTACAGGTCCGGATAAACCTGTTGTGCCTCTGTCTGAAAGTACAATTGCAGAAGAATTACTTCTTTGTATTCTGCCGATAAGTCTTTGAAAAACAAAATCAGTTTGTTCCTGCCTTAGGAAAGAAAGTGCGTTAATCAATTCATCGGAATCGATATACTCGACAATATCAAAATAGAATTCTGTGAATCCTTCAAAATCATTCCGGCCAGCGTCGAGTGAATTCTGAACCGATTCCCGTACAAGAATATCAATAAGTGAAAGTCCTGAACCAGTCTTAAGTACCTTTAGCACCGTATTTGCCTTTACAGACATCTGTATACCGGAGTGGTCATATCTTTTCATAAAATTGATCCGATTTCGGTTATTGCTTCATCAGTCTGCTTTCTTTCAAGACGTCCCAAGTCGGCTGTCCAGGTCAGACGAATAACTCCTTCAGGCAACTGGTTATTTACGAACGATTCTTCAGATATTCGCGGAAAGTCATGGTCTAAATTGAAAAATACCACTTCGAGTAATGAATATTTGTTGGGTGAATTAAACAGATCCTCATTAAACTCCTTCAGCAGATTACTGAAAGTGACAAAATCGGCTTCATTAAGAAGGGGGCGGATTTCAGCTACGAGGCTTGATGGTGACAAATTCCCATGAGGCGTTTCCTCCATTCTGACAAAAGCCAGCTTTTCCAATTCCTGAGTAGTCCTCGTCTGAAAAAGTCCGCTTATTTCAACAAAATACCCATAACGGACAGTTGTTGTTTTTACTTCAATATTGCAGCCACTGAGCATAAAGTCTTTTGTCCCTCCCAGGGGACCGGTCCAGGCTTCAGAATTTATATTCAGACGTTCACGGAGTATTTTAAATATAAGAAGTTCGCCTATAAGTCCTTTTTCCTCTGCCTTATTATCAGTAAAGCTGAATAGCAGCTGCCATCCTTTTAACCTTTCCCTTAAACAGTCCCATGGATCAGTTATATGCGCACTGTTGTCTTGGAGATGCATAATAAGGTCTGCAGCAAGTCTTTCAAATACTCTCGCGAGAGTTTTTTTGCGGCACAAAACAGTGATAAAGCTGCCGTTTTCTCCGTCAACATCAATAATGGTTTCCTCCATCCTTATCGCGCCTCTGAATACTCTTGACCCTCCTTCTTGAGATCGCATAAACGGAGACCGGGGACTGTCGGTTTCCAGAAGTATGGCAATACCCTTTTCTGTAACGGCACATCTAATCCATTCCAATTCCTGGTTATCCACATTCAGAGTTATACTTTCACCCGGATTAAACAGCGTGCTGAATGCATTTCTGATTGCTGTTTCAAGATTTTTAGCGTTTGGCATTTTTTTATTTGTTTTTGGGAAATCTTTTATACAAGTCATTTACCATTATATTTCCATTTCATCCGGATTTTCATCATCTTCTCCGTTCTGATATGCTGCCTGAATATCCCTAAGGCTCACTCCGTGTACGGCACCATTATCGGGCGGATTGAGAATTAAAGACAAACCAATAATATCGTTTACCGCATAATCCTTCAAAGGTGCCCTCTTGCCGGTTAATGTTGGAGTTACTTCCGAATCCTTGTCAATCGGATAAATAATTAATACAGGATTAAGATTGTTTTCCCTTCTTAGTGCCCAGAGTGTTGCCTTTTCTTTATTTGCAGCTGTACGCAATAGTGCTGGTCGGTCAGCAAGCAGTTCGTTTGTAGACCTTAATGATTTAAGATTGATTTTTGTCCTTTCCGTATCGGCTTCATCCTTAATACGTGTTCTGTTGTTTTTCATAACAGACAAACCATTTCCAAATTCAAATCTTTGATCGGAGGAACCACCGATTACAACGACAGTCCACAAGCCATAGTTTTCTATATTATTATTAATAAAACTGATTATATGGTCTTTGTTAAATACATTTCTTTCAGGAAGTATATTGTAATCCCTAAGGAATTTGAGGACATTATCAAGAGGTACTTCATCAAAGAAAATTCTGTTATTCATCTGAGGTAGATTTACTCTATTATATATACCTACAGAATTCAACAGAGTCAATACAGAATCAATATTGTTCTGAAGCCACTGGTAGCTGTTATTGAACAAGATAGTCTGAGGTGCAGTTCCATCATAATTTACTTCACCAATCTGTATATTCCCAATTACACTTTTGCGGGTAATGGCCATAGCCGGCATCTGCGTAATAACCGGAGCTTTTCCGGCCGGACTTTCACCTCCAAGATAGACATTCATCTGATCGCGAAGATTTTGTTCCATAACAACCAGATCACGGAACGAATCTACCAGAAATGGTGTAGTCCATAGCCGCGGAAGCATCTCGTAACCGACTCTGTAGCCAAACCATCTGCCCATCTGAAGAAGGGTGTCATATGTGCTTACCCTTCTTGCAAAATATGACGACACAAGATTCTTTAGGGTTATACCCCGCGAGAGTGTGTTACCACCTATTCCAATTTGCAGCCGGTCTCTTGCTTGAATATCTTCTTCAAACTGCATTCTTTCAATACCGGTATAAAGACTATTGTCAATTTTAACCTTTATATTACTAATTATATGTGGAAGTTCTATAAACAGATCATCCCATGATGGATATGGGTTTGGGTCTGCACCATAATCAGGAAATGCAAAAATGAAATCATCTTCAGGGACATTTCTTATTTCTGCATCCCATAAGGCCCTCAATTCATTTAAATAGTTAAGCCATCCGTTATTATTTCTTAGTTCATCAATAAATTTGTTTACAACAGTCCATAGTTTTTGGTGATCTTCAGTTTTGCTACTTGTATGTATAAGCATTGTTGACCATGCTGCTCTGTCAGAACAGCGGATAGCACCCGAAGCCAGGATATACCAGAAAATGGCTTTGCGTAATCCTTCTGTCAGTTCCGGAGAATAAACTTCTCCACGGGCAGGTACAGTTCCGTCGATATCATTGTCGTCCAGTAACCTGATTACATCAAGCGGTAGAATAGTTTCTTCCCCTTCCACTTCGTCAGGATTGCCAAATAATTGCCATGGTCCATAATATTTTGAGGAGGCTTTGAGAAAGTAAAGAAAGTCCCTTGGATACAATGTATTGTAACCTGCTTCATTTAACAGATTTGCAAATGGCGTTGCTGTAAAGCCAAGGTAAGTTGTACGGCCCTGGGTCGGGCAATTATTTCTTTGATTCGGGATAACCAGATCTTTAATATTCTGATTAATTCTTGTTACGGTCTCCCGTCTTATTCCGGCATTTGGGGTAGCCTGATCGGCTTCATCGTCTATTATCAGTACCTTCAGATTATTATGATGCATCGGGTTGATTGTAGCGAGCCATCTTCTTAGTCTGTTCAATACATTGCCGTTTTTTAAAAACACTCCAATGGCTACCTGACGACGATCTTTGTTGCCAAGTTCAGTAAGTACGTGACCAGCATTGCCGGCAACGGCCATGCCAGGTCCTGCATGATTTGATATCCAAGTGAAATAAAATGGATTGGCGGGATTTGTCCCCCATGGGGTTGTTACATCATTTGTAATCCGGGACTGCGTTTGCCGCCTCAGGCTTTCAATGGTACCAGACAATATGATTATGACATTAAACCCTATATCGGCAGCGGCAGAAATAAGTCCGTTAAAAATAGTGGTTTTTCCGGACTGCACCTGTCCAATTACAAGTCCTCGCCTGTCGGAATTCTGGGTAGGTTGAGGCAAAAACTGCTGTACTATTACATTACATTCATCAAGGATACGACCAAGGTCTTCTTCTGAGAGATTTCTGATCCTTAAGCTTCTAAAATAATGGCCAAAACAGTTATCCGCTGCCTCACTCAGTACATAACCGTTCCTCATTGCCGGGTTTGCAAAATCTCCATCCCTGATTTGCTGGACGCGCAGTAATTCATTTTTGTATGAATTAAGGGCCTCGTTTAAGGTGGATACTTCAGCCTCAATTCCTAATATTCGGGTGATTCCTAAAATCTCATCCTTTAAAGCAGTCTCATTAATAATTCTTTCCACTGCATCAAGGGGAGGAATACCATCATTATACCTGATGGTTTCAACCTTCTGTCTTATTATTTCAAAAAGTGTCATAACGTTTTTTTATTGTCATTAATTAAAAAGTTTTTTAAATACTAATAGTCCATTGTTCTGCCATTGCTCTTGCCATCCCGAGAAAAGTTTTACTTCTCATTGTTCTTCTTTCTTCATGAGATTTAGCATTTACAAATGCATCCGAATACCACTTTGGTTGGCTTTTTCCGCTTTTGAAATAGATTCTCTCACCTTCTGAAACCAAACATGTCGGTTTAAGAAGAGGAAGATTTTTTAACCATAGACAGGTTGTTTTGCGCGCTTCATCGCCAAACATAAAAGGTTGAACAACCTGATCCGGCTTTCTCCATCTTGAGCTAATTATACCAATTGGATTTTCAATTGCAATTTTATCAATGGGAGCATTTGCTAAAGCTATAAAAAACTCGATTGCTTCTTCTCTGTCATTCGCCCTTTTAGGATATTTCGGGTGTGGACGCCTATTTTCAATTGGTATATTTTTATCTTCAGGATGGTAGTACCATTTTGCTCCACTAACTGCAAGGTATGTACATGGCGGGTGAGCAATCATTATGTCCCATTTTTTCTTTTGTTTTACTTTTTTCCCGTTCTGTAATTTACCACCATTATTCTCGATTATTTCAAAAACATCCCCTTTAAAATGCCATTCAGGATGTCCTCCACTGCATGGCAGTAAGTCACAGCTATAAGCATTGTGACCCAAAAGCCTTAGCTCCTTAGTAACAGCCTGACTTTCTTCACATGCAACAAGAATATTCAAATACTTCATTTTCTTATAAGTGTTTTTGAAATAGCCATCGCAATATTTTTTGCCATTTCTGGTGGAACAGCATTCCCAATCATTTTAAAAGCATAGCCTTGACTTCCAATGAATTCGTAATCATCAGGAAAAGATTGTAATAATGCGGCCTCTTTTACAGTGATGCTTCGTGCTTGTTCAATGTCAGGATGAATAAACATTAATCCATCTTTATTCAAATGAGCTACCACTGTTGGTGATGGCATGTCCCACTCAAGGTTTCTGTATTTTGCATGATTAGAATTTTTTTTCATTAAATTACTATAAAATAAGATTTTTTCTCTTGTAGTGCATTTATTCATTTTGTTTTTCAGCCATTCACGAAAGATGCTCACATCTCTTTGGTTGTGAAATCTTGCCTTATGATATTTTAGTACCTTATTTCCAATTAATTTATGTGAAATATTTTTTCCATCATTTTTTTTTGGTGTTTTAAGTGGCTTATATTTCGGCAAATTGCCAATAGCATCAAACACCGTTTTGGGATGAACATTCTGCTTTAATGAATTAATTTCATTGTAGAGTCCTTCTAAATTTAATTTAGAGGATGTGTTTACTCCGATAATTATTACCCTCTTTCTTTTTTGTGGCACACCTAGCTCAGATGCATTATAGACGGATTTTTTAAGTAACTCAGGTGTTCTGATTTCATAACCAATTTCCATAAATGCCTTAAAAATTCTGTTGGTAACAGGTGTGTCACCGGGTGTTGCACTTAAAAGACCGGGAACGTTTTCAAATACAAAAACCTTAGGCTTGAATTCATAAACGACTTTAACGAAACTTTCAAAAAGATAATTTCTATAATCATCTTTCATAGAATTTTTATCTTGTGCTCTTCCGGCAATTGAATAGGCCTGACAAGGCGGGCCACCTATAATCAAATCTACCTTTTTTTTTCCAATTAGGCCTTTTAATCCCTTTTCTACAATTGAATCATGATTTGACTGAGCAAATTTCTTTTTGTTCTCTTCACTCCAACCGCCATTAATTAATTCTTCTACCTTTTGTATATCAAAATGAATAACTCGTTTAATTGCATCGTCTTCTGTATGCTTCCATTTTGTAACCAACCTGTCACGGAGAGTTGAGACCATCGGCATTTCCCATTCAACGTGTGCTAATGCTTCATAATTACCAGTTTGAAGAAATCCTTCGCTCAACCCACCGCATCCTGCAAAAAGATCTATAAATGTTAATTTATTCTGTTTTAAAAAGATCATTGGCTTACTTTGTAACTAAAATTAGCAAGATACAACTATGTTTATTTGGCGCGTAAGCTGAAGAATAGATATCTAAGATGTTTGCAACAGCTTTATCAATAACGTAGCCAATAGCACGAAAAGTCTCAATCATTGATATGGCTTCAGGAACCGCAGAAACCGTTTGATAATTTGAATAATCTAAAGTTTCCATATAATCTCTTTTATACTCTCTGCAATTTTTTGCGCCATCAATGGAGGGACGGCATTGCCTATTTGCTTAAATGCAGCAGTTCGACTTCCTTCAAAGAAATAGTCATCGGGAAATGATTGAATCCTAGCCGCTTCTCTAATACTGATTGATCTGTT
>Ga0214921_10006762_pt1 | contig 15527 bp, 15 predicted proteins | sample LL1505_MetaG_FD_177992 | JGI IMG/M metagenome (GOLD analysis project Ga0214921, IMG submission 177992) | Freshwater microbial communities from Lake Lanier, Atlanta, Georgia, United States - LL-1505 | ecosystem: Environmental > Aquatic > Freshwater > Lake | place: USA: Georgia | collected...
AGTTCTCTTGGTGCGGTAGTAACTAAATCAATTATGACTAAGGCTCGTACTGGTAGAGCAACACCCAGAATGGCTGAAACGCCAAGTGGCATGCTTAATTCAATTGGCTTGCAAGGCCCAGGCATTGATGCATTTTTAGAGAAAGATATTCCTTGGCTGATTGACCAACAGGCAAAAATAATTATCTCTATTGCCGGTGAAACAGTTGATGAGTATGGTGTGCTAGCCCGAAGGTTGCGAGCACTCTCTGGAATTAGTGCTGTTGAAGTTAATATCTCTTGTCCAAATGTTGAAAATCGCGGCCAAGTGTTTGCTTGTCATCCAGATACTGCTGTTGCAGTTATTGAGTCAGTGAGACGGAATATTGGTGGAGAGCTTCCAATAATTGCCAAGTTATCTCCGGACGTGACTGACATAGTTGAGATTGCTGGTGCGGTTATAAATGCTGGTGTTGATGGTTTGGCATTAATTAATACTCTTTTGGGAATGGTAATCGACACAAACTCAATGAGACCAAAACTAGCTGGTAAAACTGGGGGATTATCTGGTCCGGCAATTAGACCAGTTGCAGTTAGAGCCATTTATCAAGTTCATCAAGCATTTCCGAACACACCTATTGTTGGAATGGGTGGTGTTGCAAGTGGGCGAGATGCGTTTGAGTTAATTCTCGCCGGAGCCAGTGCTATCTCTGTTGGAACTGCAACATTCGGTAACCCAAATGCAGCAATGCAAATAAAAGATGAGTTATCGCAACTACTGACTAAAAATGGGTTTAATGATTTTCGAGATTCAATCGGTTTTGCTCATCGAGGGGTTTAATGAAACTACCAATAATTCTCGCACTCGATACAAAGGACGTCGCGCAAGCGGCCAGTTGGATTAAGGCTTCGAGAGAATCAATAAGCCATTTCAAAGTTGGTTTGGAATTTTATTTACGTCATGGCGCGCAAGGTATTGAAAGGCTAAGAGCTGAGAGCGACTTTGAGTTATTTCTTGACCTGAAATTGTATGACATTCCAAATACCGTAAAGGGAGCGGTGCAATCTGTAGCATCATTAACTCCAAAGTTTTTAACCGTTCACGCTGCTGGCGGGGATAAGATGATTAAAGCAGCCGTAGATGCACTCCCGAATGGATCAATAACGGCCGTAACAGTTCTCACCTCATTTTCAGAGGCAGAGTTTGCTCTGATGGGCCAAAAAAACAGTATTGAAGAAACAACAAAGAGTTGGGCGCAGATGGCTATATCTTCTGGGGCGACCTCTTTAGTATGTTCTCCGTTTGAGGTAAGCGCACTACGCACTTTATCTTCCACCGTCACCTTAATAACTCCTGGTGTAAGAGTTGAAGGTGATGCTGCTGGCGATCAGGCACGAATCATGTCACCAAGCCAAGCAATATCAGCCGGCGCAGATTTTGTTGTAATCGGACGATCTATTACCTCATTGTGGGACGGCTCTGATTTACAGATGCGAAAAAAGATTGAACAAATCGCCAGTACGCTTGGCTAATATGTTGCCTCCTAGATTAAGCCGGCGATCACGCAGACAGGCTGGCATAAAAGCAGTTATCGCTAGGCAGGAGCGAGCCAGAGTCAAAGAACAGGTTGCACTGGGTGAGATTTATTTCTTTGATCTGTTTAAAGATGAACGCAAAGCCATCGCCCGTATGAAATTAATCGATTTATTGCAGTCAGTGCCGGGTATCGGCCAATCTCGGGCTGATGTGATTCTAGAAAGAACTGGTATCTCGCGATCGCGTAGAATTGGTGGTGTTGGGCATCGACAGCTAGACCTACTAAGGCAGGAGTTTCTACTGATGAAAAACTCTCGTAAAAGTGGAAAGCTACTTGTTGTTTCCGGACCAAGCGGTGTAGGTAAAAGTACAATAACCAATAAATTAAGAAGCGATGATCGGTTTTGGATTTCAATTTCTGCTACAACAAGAAAAATGCGCACTGGTGAGGTTGATGGAATTGACTATCACTTTGTTAGCGATGAAAAATTTGATGAAATGATTAAAAAGAATGAGTTTCTAGAGTGGGCTAGTTTTGCTGGAGCTAAGTATGGAACACCACAGCGAGCAGTTGAGGATGCATTATTGGATGGCAAGAATGTAATTTTAGAGATTGAATTAAATGGCGCACGTCAGGTTAGAACAAACAAAAAGAGTGCAATTTTGGTCTTTATTGAGCCGCCTTCCTGGGAGGAACTAACTTCAAGGTTGATAAATAGAGGCACTGAATCTGAGCACTCCACCCAAGCCCGCCTAGATCGGGCAAAGGAAGAGCTACAAGCGGCCTCTGAGTTTGATCATGTAGTGATTAACCATCAGGTAGAGCAATCAGTGGCTGAACTGGTATCTTTAGCCCTTCGCTAAATCATCAAAATTTAAAGGGGCATTTCTATGACCAATCAAGCTCTAGACGGTATTACTAACCCACCAATTGATGCACTGCTTGAAAAAGCTGGATCAAAATACAGCTTGGTACTTTATGCAGCAAAGCGTGCTCGTCAAATTAATGCTTACTACTCACAACTTGGCGAAGGCTTACTTGAATATGTTGGCCCACTTGTTGAAACCTATGTTCATGAGAAACCATTATCAATCGCACTTCGGGAAATTAATGAAGGCTTGTTAACGATCGAAAACTTGGAACCAAAGCCAGCTGATTCAGCCAGCTAATTTACTGCCCATGTTTCCCCGTGGTCGCAAGCTCCTACTTGGTGTAGCCGGAGGTATTTCGGCTTATAAATCATGCGATCTGCTGCGTCGTTTGCAGGATGAAGGTTTTATTGTTGATGTTGTTCCAACTGCTGCAAGCCTAAACTTTGTTGGTAAAGCAACTTGGGAAGCTTTATCTGGCCGCAATGTAGTTACAGATCTTTGGTCAGATGTTACAAATGTTCCACATATTTCACTTGCTAAAGAGAGCGACTTAATTGTTATAGCCCCTGCTACCGCTGACCTGTTGGCAAAATTGGCATCTGGTAGAGCTGACGATCTGCTAACAAATATTGTTTTAGCATCTACTTCACCAAAGATATTAGTGCCGGCTATGCACCCAGAAATGTGGAGCAATGCTGCAACAGTAGAAAATGTTAAAGTTTTGAAGGACCGCGGGTTCTTAGTGGTTGAGCCAGATGAGGGTCGTATGACTGGGTCAGATTTTGGTGTTGGTAGATATCCAGAAACCATTAAAATTATTGAAGCAATCAATAAAACAGTTAAGCAAAGTGCTGATTTATCCGGTAAGCGAATATTAATTACTGCTGGAGGAACTAGAGAGCCGATTGATCCAATTAGATTTATTGGAAATAGATCATCTGGCAAGCAGGGTTTTGCTTTGGCAATGGCAGCAGCAAGCCGGGGAGCACAGGTTCATTTAGTAACTGCAAATACTGATCTACCGATCATCGAAGGAATTACAACTACGGCAGTCGAAACAGCTGAGCAGATGGCAGCGGTTTTGGCTGTTGAATTTCCGCATTGCGATGCACTAATAATGAGTGCCGCTGTAGCAGATGCTAAAGTTTTGAACTATTCAGATATAAAGATAAAGAAAGAATCACTCAGTACGGTTGAGTTAGACAAAAATCCAGATATTTTGAAATCGCTATCTCAAAGTAAAAAAATAGGCCAAGTTATTGTTGGTTTTGCAGCCGAGACAAGTAGCAATGAATTAGCACTGGAGGAAAGTGGCTTTGCTAAATTAGATAGCAAATCACTCGATATTATTTATGTGAATAATGTTTCTGGTGGTGCAATCTTTGGAAGCGACAAAACCGAGGGTCTAATCATTGATAATCAGAAGAATGTGATCAAAGTACCAGAAATATCCAAAGACACACTTTCGGATATATTGCTGGATCAATTAGTAAGTAAGTTAGATTAAGCCCATGAAAAATCGGCTTTTTACCTCTGAGTCAGTGACTGAAGGTCATCCAGATAAGATCGCAGATCAGATATCAGATGCAATTTTAGATTCTTTGCTATCGCAAGATACAAAGAGCCGGGTTGCAGTTGAAACATTAATTACTACCGGTCAGGTTCATGTTGCTGGTGAAGTAACAACTGATGGCTATGCAGATGTAATGAATATTGTTCGCGACACTGTTCTTGAAATCGGCTATGACTCTTCAGATAAAGGTTTTGATGGGAACAGCTGCGGGGTATCGATTTCTATTGGCCAACAATCCCAAGATATTGCTCAAGGCGTTAATGCTGCTTTTGAAAGCAGAGTTTCATCTTCAAGTGACCCATTAGACCTTCAAGGAGCTGGCGATCAAGGATTAATGTTTGGATACGCCTGTAATGACACACCAGAGTTAATGCCCCTACCAATTTCACTTGCGCATAAATTAGCCCAGCAACTAACTAAAGTTAGAAAAGATGGAGTGCTATCTTATTTAAGGCCAGACGGTAAAACTCAAGTAACAATTGAATACCAGGGTGATAATGCGGTCGCACTTAATACAATTGTTATTTCTTCTCAGCATTCACCTGATGTTGATTTAGAAAAGAAATTAGCTCCTGAGATAAAGAAATTTGTAATTGATCCAATAATCAAAGACCTTAAAATCGATGTTTCTAATGTTAAATTGTTGATAAATCCAACTGGCCGGTTTGTTATTGGTGGGCCAATGGGAGATGCTGGTTTAACTGGGCGAAAAATTATTGTAGACACATACGGTGGAATGGCTCGCCATGGTGGGGGTGCTTTTTCTGGTAAAGATCCATCAAAGGTGGATCGGTCAGCCGCTTACGCAATGCGCTGGGTAGCAAAAAATGTCGTCGCTGCCGGACTTGCTGACCGGTGTGAAGTTCAAGTTGCTTATGCAATTGGTAAGGCGCAGCCAGTAGGTTTGTTTATCGAAACATTTGGAACCGAAAAATTTGATTTGAATAAGATAAGTGACGCAGTAAAAGAGGTTTTTGATTTAAGGCCCGCTGCAATTATTCGCGACCTTAATCTTTTGCGTCCAATTTATGTAAAAACTGCCGCATATGGCCATTTTGGTAGGGAGTTACCCGATTTTTCTTGGGAAAAAACTGACCGAGCAAATACGCTAAAGGCTCTAGTTAACTAAACAGTGGCTGCTCCACTTAAATTAAAACGGCAATCAGTCGCAAAAGCACCCCAAAAGTTACCTAATGTTTCAAAGAATTTACCAGTAGCCTCAGTTTTAGTTGATACTCCAGTCTCCAGCTTGGAAGGAATTTACGACTATTTAGTTCCAGAGATTTTTGATGAGAGTGCAGTCACTGGAACTAAAGTTTTAGTTGAATTCGGGGCTGGTAAAGCTGAAGGCTTAGTTGTTGGGCGAAAAGATAAGAGTGATCAAACTCAGAAGTTAAAATCGATACTTGACCTAACCTCCCCAAGTGGGATGGTGAGTGAAACAGTAATTAGTCATATAGAGATGGTTAGAAATCGTTTCGGCGGCAGTTTTTGGGCAGTATTGAATTCAGCTGTTCCAAGTAGAGTTGCTAAAGAAGAAAAACTTAATAAGTCCGATGCTTCAATAAACGAGGCAAGTTCATTTGATTCTCCAGGGCTACGAGAGTTAATTGGTAGGGCAGATTTTGGACAATTGCTTAGTAAACAAAGACTTAAGTGGGGCATTAATTTTCCTATTGCGACAGATCCAAATTGGTTTCTTTTAGAAATTGTTAAATTAAGGGCACATGTTAGCCAAATCTTACTGATCGTCCCAGACGAGAAGGATATTTCTACACTTTCAGCAGTACTTGCAAACCACTTTGGCGATCAATTCATTGAACTTGGTTCACACTTAAGTAAAAGCCTTCGCTATCGAAATTTTTTGAAAACTCGGTATATGACTCCAAAAGTAATAATTAGCACCAGAAGCGGAGCGTTTGCCCCGCTTGAAAAGAATGCCACAGTTATTGTTTTATCAGATTTAGATAGTTCGCACTACGAGTTGCACTCTCCAGGCTGGAACACCAGGGATGTTACATTGCTCAGAGACCATTTTACTTCTTTAATATTTATCTCACCTTCGCACTCCTTGGAGATTGCCCGACTAATTGAGATAGGTTGGCTTGAAAAGAAGTTATATAAGCAGAAAAATACTCAGAGATTCTTAACCAATGAAAATGGCAACTCATATGTTTCGTCCATCAAAAAAGGAATTTCTAACGGCAATGTGCTTGTTTCAGTATCAGAAAAAGGTTATGCAAATCTATTCCTCTGCTCTAAATGTCGAAATACTGCAAATTGTGAATGTGGCGGCAAATTACAAATCGATGGATCAAAGAAAATTCCAAAATGCTATTTGTGCAAAACAGAGTATAAAAACTGGAAATGCTCATTCTGTGCAGATAATCGTCCATTTGTAATTGCTAAGGGAATTGAAAGAACAGCTGAGGAAATTGGGCGAGCAATTCCCAAGATTGCAATATTAGTGTCATCCGGAAATAAACAAATTTCTTCCGTACCAAGCGGGCGCCATATAGTTGTTTCAACAGCTGGTTCTGAACCAAATGGAGTTTACTCATCCGTTGTTATGCTTGATGGGGAAAAAATATTTAATCGACCCTCTTTAAGAGCAGAAGAGCTTGCAAAGTTTCACTGGTTTTCTCTATTAAGTAAGGGTAGTAATTCTGCAGAAATATTCTTATCACTTCCAAATCATCACCCTTCTGTTCAATGTTTACTTAGGGGAGATTCACTGGCAAATGCCGCTTCGGAGTTAAATAGCAGAGATAAAGCAAAGTTACCGCCGTTTTATCGAGTAGCTGTTGTTAAAGGGGATAAGCCCGAGATTTCTAAGTTTGCGGAGAATTTGCGCAATGATAAAACCTACGAGATTACCGGCCCTATCACCATCGATAGCTATCAGAGCAAATTATTAATAAGAGTTAAACTGGCTGAGGGTTCGCTACTTGTTGACCTACTAGATGATGTAATTAAGGTTCAAGCCTTAAAACGTAGGAAAATTTTTAGTATTCGGTTTGATCCTTTTGATTTATAGCCCTTCCTTCTGAAGTATCATTTACTTATGGCAATTCAACCAATTCGATTATTCGGCGATCCCGTTCTAGTCACTCCGGCTACGCCAGTAGTTGATTTTGATAAGGAACTTCGCCAACTGGTTGAAGATTTAACTCAAACAATGCAAGCAGCCCCTGGTGCCGGATTGGCCGCACCACAGATCGGTGTTCCATTGCGAGTTTTTGTTTGGGATATAGATGATGCAATCGGTCATTTAATTAATCCAACCCTTGATCTAAGTGACGAGATGCAAGAAGGTGAAGAAGGCTGCTTATCTTTTCCAGACTTAGTATATGAAACTCCAAGAGCATTCAGAGCAGTTGCTAAAGGCTTCAATATGTATGGCGAACCAGTGATTGTCGAGGGCACTGAGCTACTGGCTCGATGCCTTCAGCATGAAACAGATCATCTCAATGGCGTTCTTTTTATCGATCGAATGAAATCGGACCAAAGAAAAATTGCTATGAAAGAGATCCGTGAATCTGAGTGGTTCGGAATTGCAGCCAAAGACGGAAGTTCTCCAATTATCAAGGTTTCACCGCATTCAACTTTTGGCTTAGGTCTTTAGTAAATTGAAAGTAGTTATAGCTTCATCTTCATATGTTTCAAAACCACTAATTTCGTTGCTTTCTAGCAGTAATGAACATGAGTTAATTGGCTTGATTACAAACCCTGACAAGGCAACTGGCCGCGGGATGAACATAGTCCCAAACGAGCTAGCATCTTGGGCGGTATCAAATGGTATTAATGTTTTAAAACCAGATAGTCGGGATAACCTCAAAGATTTAATTAAAACATTGCATCCGGAAATAGTTATAACAATTGCATATGGACAATTAATTCCAGAAGACCTTCTAAATTTACCAAAACATGGCTGGATAAATGTTCACTTTTCATGCCTGCCTCGATGGCGAGGAGCAGCTCCTGTGCAGTGGGCGATACTCTCTGCTGATACGGAAAGTGGTGTAACAATATTTAAGCTGGACAAAGGAATGGATACTGGGCCAGTCTATTTAAGTAAAAGCGTTTCAATTGAACCAGATGAAACTACCGAGTTGTTGCTTACAAGATTAAGTCATATCGGAGCAGATCTTGCAATTCAATCCCTTGTGGTAATCCAGCGCGGTTCCGAACCTGTAGCACAATTAAGTTCTGGAGTAACACTTGCCCCAAAAATAACCAAAAATGATGGAAAAATTAATTGGCATGAGAACACCAGTGAAATATTTAATAGGTTTAGAGCGTTGTCTGGGAATCCTGGAACTTGGACATTACTTGGGGAACTTAGGATCAAAATTGATTCATTAGGAATATCTAACCGAACCGAGAAACTGTCACCTAGTGAGGTTCTAATTGCCGATGAGCTTTTATTAGTTGGCGCCAATAATGGTGTTATTGAGATCAAAACTCTAACTCCGGCTGGAAGAACTCAAATGAGTGCTGCTGAGTTTATTAGGGGATTATCAAATAGGTCAGGGCTACAACTTGGGTAAACCAAATCCAAATCCATCGCGGCTTACAGCATATGAATTAGTGCACCAAGTAAATAATGATGGCGCTTACGCAAATATTCGTTTACCAGAGCTGTTGGCAAAGTCTAAAATGAATACTGCTGATAAGGCGTTCACTACCGAGCTGTCATATGGAACGCTGCGTATGCAAGGCCGGCATGACTACATAATTAAAAAGTTTATTGATCGTCCATTTAATGAAATTGATGCAAAAATTATTGATCTGCTAAGAATTGGCACACATCAGATTACTCAGATGCGAGTTGCTGATCATGCTGCTGTAGGAGAAACTGTTGAGGTAGCGAAATTGGTAACTGGTGAATCTAAAGCCTCCTACGTAAACGCCGTATTAAGAAAGATTTCTGCAGATTCAAATGATCTTTCTGAATTAGAAAACCTGCCAATGATTGAGAAACTAGCTATCAAATTTAGCCACCCAGAATGGATAATTTCATCATTTTTTGATCAGTTAAAGGATTGGGCAAAAGTTGAAGAATTACTTGTTGCCAATAATCTTCCAGCGGCACCAGATGTTGTTGCCTGGCCCGGAAAATCTAATGTGAATGAGTTAACTGAATTGGGGGCAACAAAAATACCTGGTTATCCAAATGGAGTAAATCTTCCTGGCATTCCATCCGAATTCGCTTCAGTTATCGAGAGAAGAGCTGGCGTACAAGATCGAGGTTCTCAATTGGTGGTTGAAAACTTTTTAGCAACAACGAAACCAGGTTTATCCTGGCTAGACATGTGTGCTGGTCCAGGTGGCAAAGCTGCGTACTTGTTCCATTCATTAACAGAGCAAGATCCATCAGCTAAATTTTTAGCTAATGAACCAATCCCACATCGCGCAAAATTGGTAAAGCGGGTAGTTAACAATCAACAAGTAGTTAGTTTTGATGGAACTAACCCTAGTAATTTTAATGAAACTTTTGATCGTATTTTAGTAGATGCCCCATGTACTGGGTTAGGTGCACTCCGCAGGCGACCAGAGGCAAGATGGCGAAAGTCGCTAAAGGATCTGAAAGAATTAGTTGTTTTACAAAGAGATTTGCTATCAAGTGCGTACCAGTTGTTATCACCTGGTGGAATAATTGCCTATGTAACATGTTCACCTCACCTTGCTGAAACTCGTGGTCAAGTGATTGATTTCCTAGATGCTCATTCGGATATGAAAATCTCACCGATGAATACATATGCTCTGGCTCATGCTCAAGGCGTGCAGGATGATGGTTCAGTCCAACTTTGGACACACCAAGACCAATCGGATGCAATGTTTATGGTTCTTTTTGAAAAGGCAGGTTAAATACTGGTATGGACAACCGTATCTGTATAAATCCGAGCATTCTCAATGCAAATTTTGATGACCTCGAGAATGAAATTGATAAGGTTGCTAAAGTTTCTGACCAACTTCATTTAGATATAATGGATGATAAATTTGTACCAAATTTCACTTTTGATTTTAAGCGTGCCTTAGAGATTATTGCATTTTCAAAACTTCCGGTTGATGCTCACCTTATGATTGAAGATGCTGATGTTCTGGCGCCAAAGTATGCTGAAAATGGTTGTGATTCGGTAACCTTTCATTTTGAGGCTGCGATAAACGTTAAGCAAACGATCTCAGATATTAAATCCAATGGTTCAAAGGCAGGTTTAGCAATTAAGCCTGGAACAGATTTTTCACAAGTTGAAGAGTTTATTAATGAGTTAGATTTATTGTTAATCATGACAGTTGAGCCTGGCTTTGGCGGGCAATCTTTTATGACGGACCAAATGAAAAAAGTTTCTCAAGCGAGAAGATTTATAGATATGGGAGGGAAAGCATTCCCCTTATTACAGGTCGATGGCGGTATTTCTGAAACTACAATCGAAACAGCTGCCATAGCAGGTGCGAATTGCTTTGTCGCAGGCAGCGCGGTTTATAAATCCTCTGATCCGGCAGCAACCATTGTTAAACTTAGGAATCTGGCAATCAACAGTTTTAGAGGTTAGTTTGTATTCCCATTAGAAGCAGTACTGTTGAAAGGTCTGAAGTACTAATAGTTGTTGCGGCAGCTGCAGCTATTTTTGGTTTTGCATTAAATGCAATTCCTAGACCGGCTGCTTCGATCATATCCAGGTCATTCGCGCCGTCGCCAATTGCAACTGTTTGCGATAGTTCAACCCCTTCAATTTTTGCGAACTCTTGTAAAGAATTTAGCTTAGCGACTCGATCAATAATCTCTCCCTCGGTTTTGCCAGTCAGTTTTCCATCGACAATCTCTAATCTATTGGCCCGATAGAAGTCGATTTTTAAATCTTTGAGAATAGGTTCAATTACATTCAAAAATCCTCCAGAAACAACGCCAACCTTATGGCCCTGTTTATGAAGAGTCTCTATTAATTTCTTTGCTCCGTTTGTCAGTGTTATTTCTTTACGAACCAAATCAATAACCGATTGATCAAGCCCGGTGAGTAATGAAACTCGTGCTGATAAAGCCTGAGAGAAATCAATTTCTCCAGCCATGGCGCTTTCGGTAATTTTAGATACCTCTTCAAGCTTGCCAGCATGTTTTGCAATTAGATCAATTACTTCTTGCTGAATTAATGTTGAATCCATATCCAGGAGAACTAATCGTTTGGCTTCGCGGGCGCGAGAACTTGGCTCTACTGCAAGATCAATACGATTTGTAATCGCTACTTTGGCTAGTGATCTTTGAACCTCTTTAATGGATTTATTAGGAATCTTTATATTTAATTCAATTGCTAGTACTGGAGTGGTCGCTGTTCTACGTATTGCAATAATATTTCCACCAAGTCGGGCGATTTCCTCTGCAACGGCTGCAATTCCAATTGGTTTTATACTTTCGCCAATAATCACTACATTCAGGAGCTCTGATTTTTCATTCATTTGTTCATGGTGGACGAAATCGATAGCTATATCTAGCCCAAGATCCTCTTGCAGTTTGTTTAAATCTGCGGCTACGGCTTCGGCGTGGCTTTCATTTAATGTGATCAACACAGTCAGAAGGAGACGGTCTCTAATTATTAGTTGCTCGACATCAATTACGCTTACTGAAAATTGGGAAAGAACCTTCATGAGGCTTTGAGTTATTCCAGGGCGATCTTCGCCTGAAACTAGAATCAGTCCGGTAAAGGCAGGGGGATTCTTATTGGGCATTGGGTCAGATTAACCGTATAAGCCTCTTACTCGGGGTATCTTTCACTCCTATGAGCGCGGTATTGGAGTTATCAAATGTCAGCGTCCGTAGAGGTGAACGAGTAATCCTTGGCCCACTTGATTGGCAGGTTCTTGAGGGGCATAGATGGGTAATCCTGGGACCGAATGGCGCTGGTAAAACTACGTTGCTGCAGATTTGCTCCTCTCTGATTCATCCAACTACCGGAACAATTAAAATCTTAGGTGAGCAACTTGGCAAGGTTGATGTTTTTGATCTTCGGACGAGAATCGGTTTAACTTCTTCAGCTTTAGTCGAACAGTTACCCAATGATGAATTGGTTATGGATGTCGTGTTGACCGCAGCTTATGCGATGTTAGGTCGATGGCAGGAGCGTTATGACCTATGGGATGAATCAAGGGCTATGGCCTTATTAACTGCTCTTGGCGTTCGCGAATTGGGAGATCGCTTATTTGGATCACTAAGTGAAGGGGAGAAGAAGCGAGTTCAAATTGCTCGCGCGCTAATGGCTGATCCAGAGTTATTGCTATTGGATGAGCCCGCATCCTCATTAGATTTAGGTGGTCGAGAGGATCTGTTGAAGCGAATTGAAACCTTTGCTAGAGATCCATTATCACCGGCTACTGTGATTGTTACGCACCATATTGAGGAGATTCCAGTTGGTACAACTCATGCACTCTTATTACGCAATGGTTCTGTAATTTCACAAGGTGAAATTCGCTCTGTGATAACTGATGCAAATTTATCCCTGGCCTACGGATTAGAGATTTCAGTGCAAGAAGAGAGTGGTCGGTTTTTTGCCCGTGCCCGTTGATCTCATTCGCCTACTTCCGAAGCCATGGCATGATTTCGTCGATTTAAAATTGTTAAGTGAAATTTCAAACAATCTTAAAAGTAGTTTTATCCCAGAACAAGACAGTATTTTTCGTGCCTTACAAACCTCACCTAAACAAGTAAAGGTCGTAATTGTTGGCCAAGATCCCTACCCAAACCCAAGACATGCGATGGGGTTAGCATTTTCAATACCAGCCGGTGTTTCACCTCTTCCTAAATCATTGAAAAATATTTTTGCTGAGCTCAAGAATGATTTAGCCATAGATAGATCCAATGGCGATCTATCCAATTGGGCTAATCAGGGAGTTTTGTTGCTGAATAGATCTTTAACGGTTGAACCTGGTAGATCTGACTCACATTCTGACCTAGGTTGGCAAGATTTCACTAAAGATATAATTCAAGTTGCTGCCGATAACGGCGCATTAGCAATTTTATGGGGAAGTGAAGCACAGAAAATAAGACATCTGTTTTCCGAGTCTGATGTATTTGAATCAGCTCATCCGAGTCCACTTTCGGCTTATCGTGGTTTTTTCGGCTCAAGACCTTTTAGCAAAGTAAATGATCGCTTGGTAGAAAAAGGATTAACTCCTATTAAATGGTAAAGGGGCGAACCAATTGGTCCGCCCCTTCATTTGATTTATTTTTATGCAGTCCAGATATTAATTGGTGATTGCAAGAAGTAAACCATGAATAATCCAGATACTAGGTACATCAAAGGATGGATTTCCTTTGAACGGCCCTGGAATACGCGAATCACTACAAATGAAACAAACCCTGCGCCAATACCTACAGAAATATTATAAGTAAATGGCATTAAGATAATTGTTAAGAATGCTGGAATTGCAATTCCAAGATCATCCCAATCAATTCCTTTGATTTGAGACATCATCAAGAAGCCAACGATTACTAAAGCAGGCGTTGCCGCTTCGTAAGGGATGACTGCAACAAGCGGTGCTAAGAAGGTTGTAAGTAGGAATAGAACTCCAGTAACAACTGAAGCTAGACCTGTTCTTGCACCTTCACCAACACCAGATGCTGATTCGATGTATGAAGTGTTAGATGAAACTGAACCAGCACCACCAGCGGCAGCTGCTAGTGAGTCAATAAGAAGAATGCGTTCAGCACCCTCAACATTGCCATCACGATCAACTAGACCTGCCTGGCTGCCGATTGCAGTCATTGTTCCCATAGTGTCAAAGAAGTCAGCTAGTAGAAGTGTAAATACTAGAAGAACTGCCGCAACTACTGAGATCCGATCAAATCCACCTAAAAGGTTGAAATCACCAATGATGTCAAACTTTGGAGTGGCTGCAATTGCATCAGGAAGTGCAGGAACATTTAAGCCCCAGCCTTTTGGATTCACTGTTCCAGTTGCACCATCAAAGTTTGGACCAATTTTAAATGCTGATTCAACTGCGATAGCAACCACAGTTGCTGCAACGATTCCAATTAGAAGCGCACCCTTAACTTTTTTCACAGTTAATCCGATCATTAAGAACAGACCAAATGCGAAAACAATTACCGGCCAACCAACTAGATTTCCGTTGTCACCAAGAGTTACAGGAACTGGACCAGATCCGGTTCTACGAACGAAACCGGCATCAACTAATCCAATTAATGCAATGAAAAGGCCGATACCAACAGAGATAGCGATCTTTAGTTGACTAGGTACAGCTTTGAAAACCGCAATACGGAATCCAGTTAGTACCAAGACAAGAATAATTAGGCCTTCAAGAACAATAAGACCCATGGCATCTGCCCAGGTCATCTTGGAGGCAATGCCAACGGCAACGAAGGTATTTAAACCTAGACCGGTAGCAAGAGCTAATGGAAAGTTTGCGACTACGCCCATCAGGATGGTCATAACGCCTGCGATAAGTGCGGTAGCGGCTGCAACTAAAGCAAGATTAGGTGCATCGCCTCCGCCTATGAATTTTCCATCAGCATCTTTTGCAAGACCGATGATTAATGGATTCAGCGCAACGATGTAAGCCATTGTGAAAAATGTGACGACTCCGCCACGAACTTCACGAGCTACGGTTGAGCCACGCTGACTGATTTTAAAGAAGCTATCAAGCATGGAGGTACCTTTCTGTTTTTTATACATGGTGTTTTCGACATGTAGTCAGATTCGGTCTAACAAGCCGTGGGAATGGCCTAAATCTAATAGTTACTTGGCAGTAAGACGGTCTACGACACCAAGAGATATGGCTACTGATTGGCCAATAAGGAGCGCAAACAGCAAGGTTCCGATACCCAGCGAACCGCCAAGAATGGCACCAGTGCTAGCGGCAACTATCTCGATTCCTAAACGAACTCTGCCTACTCGGACTCCAGTTTTGTAATGTAATCCGGTCATAAGGCCATCACGGGGACCGGTACCAAGTCCGCAGGTTATATAGAGAGCAGATCCGGCACCAACTAAAGCTATTCCGAATAAAACAAAGAAATACTTTAAAAAAGTATTCTCAACTTCTGGAATAAAAAATAATCCAACCTCAATAGCAGCTGCGATTACGACGATATTAGCGAGTGTGCCGAACCCAGGTTTCTGTCGCAGTGGAATCCAAAGGAGAAGTACCAGTACTGAAACTAGAAATGTTGATTCACCAATATTTAAAACAGTATGGATCGATATACCTTCTGAAAGAACTACCCAAGGTGAGTTACCAAGTCCGGTAACAACTAAAAATGCTTCACCGATTCCGAAAATAGTAAGACCGAATATAAGAATTGCAAGCCTTTGAATATGGTGTTTGCCAGTACCAAGCGACCATGTTGATTCAGCTCGCCAAGGGGTATTTGGAATTGTTCTTGATGGACGAAGCATATTTACGATTCTTTTATATAGATTATCGCCGTTAGATGACATGCTCACTGCTAAACTCTATCTCACAACAACTATCGATTGGGTTATCTTGAGTTTCACCTATGAGCAGGCAGTTATTCTTGGATTTATTCAGGGGATAACTGAATTGTTCCCAATCT
>Ga0214921_10006763_pt1 | contig 15527 bp, 19 predicted proteins | sample LL1505_MetaG_FD_177992 | JGI IMG/M metagenome (GOLD analysis project Ga0214921, IMG submission 177992) | Freshwater microbial communities from Lake Lanier, Atlanta, Georgia, United States - LL-1505 | ecosystem: Environmental > Aquatic > Freshwater > Lake | place: USA: Georgia | collected...
CATCTGTGCGATCTTCTGTAATTCGGGTAGTCCTTCAGCCTTCTCCTGCTCTGCACGTACGTGAATTAAAAGGCAATTAGTATCTTCAGTGACCAGTTGGTACTGCAGGGCAAGGGCAATTTTGTCACCTTTAGGGAGTGATTTAAGGCGTAGTGCAGCCCCTAAACGGGGTAAAGACTGATTGGTTATATCGTCTGTGAGTTTTTCGGCAATCACCTGAATGCGCTGCGGTGATTTGCCTAATTGATACGATAAGACAGGTGGCTGTTTGGGAGCAGTCATAAAGCCGGCTAACACATGCACTGTATTACCAAAGAATACTGCACGATTGTTGCCGTCAATCCAGGTTGGTTTTTCAGCTTGACCCCATTCCAATTTAATTTCTGTGGAGCGAGCTTGCCTAATCCGGTTGAACATCCGCATAATAGCCGCAGCAATATTTTCCTTAGGGGAGATTAGTTCACAAGCGCCACCTGTTTTTTCGGCAAGTTCTTGTAATAAGGTGTCGGCTGGTGCAGTGCCAACACCAATGGCGAAAATTCGATGACCAGACATCTGGGCAATTTTGACAATATTGCCGGTATCCCAAACCTCTCCATCGGTAATGAGTAAAACATCAGCCTTTTCTTTTTCAGATTTAATATCAAATGTCGAGACTAGCGCTTTAGCTGTTTCGGTTCCACCCATATCAGCTTTCGTGTTGCTAATTAAGACACTGGAAGCAGAGATGTTGAACTGATTTGCAGGCTTTAAGCTTGAATGATGATGCTGAACCTCGCTACCAAAGCAAGAATAACTAAAGTGATCATGGGGATCCAATTGACTGAGGACCTGATGCAAGGCGCGTTTTGCTGACGAAATACTATCGCCTTCCATTGAGCCAGAGCAGTCAACTAAGATCTTTAGTTCAACTGGATTTTTTTCAGACACCTCAGGCATTGGAGGGCAAAAGCTCGCTAGTACAGTACAGCCCTCAGGACCTAGCTGTGGATCTGGTGTAACAATGCAAAACGATTGGTTTTTGAGTTCTGTGAGATTAAGGATAAAGTCACGATCTAAAAATGCGCCACGTACTAACTCCACTTGCGTGCCTTCAGCCACTTGCGTAACTTGTATTTGGTGTGATGGACACTCAACCGTTGCCTTTTCCATACCACCACTTAGTAGGACTGATAGGGTGAATGGGTATTCAACCAAAAAATTCGATTCAGTGGTTTGATGTTCTTGAATACCACCTAACTGGCTATCACCATAGCGGGGAGCAATAGCAGTGGGCAAGGTGAGGCGAACTAAATCCTCTTCAAAACGGAGTAATTGACTGTAGCGGTACTCGATAACAGCTTCTTCGCCTGCTTTAAGATTGCCAAGGTTTACGGTATACAAACCATCAGAGTTCTTTTCAAGCATGATCGGAGCATCACCTTCAGCAATGGCCTTTTCGTAACGCTGGCTGGCTTTTTGTTTTTCTGTTACTACTCCAGTTAAGCGCTTGCCAGCGATTTCCACATGCAAATCCATAAACGTAGCACCCCAGCCCATTGGAAAGGTGTACACCGTTTCAATGTTTTTATTGGAATTATTTTTATAGTGCTGGCGGACTGTCATATCCAGCAGCAGTCCCGCCAACGTGCCAGTTACACGTACTGATTGCAATGCCATTCCTGAGTTTTGATTTACCTGAATCTCATTCTGATCGATCACCATCATTGTTTGTCCTTTTTAATTTGTTGATACACCGACAACACCCCTTTGAGAAAATGACGTAATTCCTCAGGGCTTAGTCCCGCTGTTTCTGCTGATACTTGCAATTCAATGCCATCCGTAACCCAGAGGTGAGTACGCACCTCAATATGCCCAGCCTGTTTTTGCTGCTGCGGTAACTGCAGGGAATCGCCTGTCAATAAGTCTCGTATCCGCTCTAACGAAATTCCAGACTCGCTCAATTGCTTAATTCTCATTAGCTTCTCAAGATGAAGGCTCGTATAGTGAGCTCCTCGGGTTTGTCCTATGGGCTTATCAAGTAAGCCGATCTGGATGTAATAACGTACCGTACGGGTGCTGACTTCCGATAAGGCGCACAGCTCTTCAAATGAGTAGGTTTTTTCTGACATGGGATTATATTAACACTATTACTGTTAATATTAGTGTCATAATATGAAAAAGATAGAAATACAGTTGAGGCTCAACCTATGAGCTAAGGATTTCATATGCTACCTGCCCCTAATCAAAGGGGTCTTAATTAGGAGGCTTATGACAATTTCAATAACAGTTTTGCGAGAGGAGTGGTTGATGCGTGCTGTAGTTCATTTAGAGCCGATCTTTCAAAAAGGCGGCTATCAAATTCCTCAAGTCAAGGTGTCAATTGGCTTTCCTAGTACTGGAGCAAAAGGGAGGCATTTAGGGCAGTGCTGGGGTAGCAAGGCTTCTGAGGATGGAATAAATCAGATCTTTATTGCGCCCAATCAAGCCGACCCCGTAGAAGTACTAGATACATTAACCCACGAACTAGTTCATGCTGTAGATGATTGCAAAAATGGTCACGGGGAGGGCTTTAAGAAGATTGCTACTGATGTTGGCCTAGTGGGGCCTATGAGAAGTGCAGGAGCTGGGGAGCATCTTAAGCAAGACCTCATCAGAATAGCCACGGTGCTAGGCCGCTTTCCACATGCCAGACTCTTAATAGCGAGAGGAGCATCAAGGGCCGGAATTAAGAGACCCGGAGCCAAGTGTGCAAAGTGCGGTTATGAAATAGTCATGATGAAGCGGTATCTTCAATATGGCCCACCGATTTGTCCTAAAGATCAGGAGGGGATGGAAGAGACGGGGGAGTGGTAATGGTTTTTGCTAAGTTAAGGCTTAAAACAAACTTACTAACTAGCTGAAGAATACTTTTTTGTACGTGCTATTTGAATATTATTGACGCAATAAATGCACTTCAAAGTAACACCAGATTTGCCTGAAGTTCTAAAGGTAAGACGTATAAATTTATCTTTTGAAAATAATTTTTGGCAGCTAAGACATTTAAATTGTAAGACCATAATCAGTAATTACTTTTGAAAATTCACTGTTATTTTTTTAAATATTTCATGCCACTTCGAACGGCCGACTTTGGTACTTCCAATTTCCCTTCTTTTCTAAGACGGTAAAGATAATGAGCCCTTACGGTATTTTTATTCATATTTAAATGATCTGCAATTTCTGAAAGTGACTTGAAATCATTTTTACAGAAAGACAAAATTTTAGAATCAATTGATTGTTTAGAAGTTTTTTCTGACATATGATGAAATCTCCAAATAGCGTAGAAGTAGATAGTTAGGATAAGATATTTTGTGCAAACAATCAATAAAGGAAAAATTAAATGATAGAGGGTGGAGTCGGTGGAGCAAATACGCTAACAGGGTTAAAATTTGAAAAAGATACAGACCTAAGAGAGGCCTTAAAGTCAAGAAAAGGTATAGTTATTAATGGAATCAGTGTCTTATATGCATCTCGAGAAATTGGATATGTTCTACAAAAACACGATTTGTATAAATATTTCCTTGAGGTAAAAAAGGTTGACTGGACAAATATTCTTTCTAAAAAGTTATTGCCTGATGAGGCTTACTATTCTATAAAAACAAAAAAATTAGTAATTATTGAAAAAAAATTTCAACAGGTTGCTGGTTCTGTGGATGAAAAGTTACAAACTTGTGGATTTAAAAAAAGACAATATGAAAAACTCTGCGCCCCAATAAATGGAGTAAAGGTAGAATATGTATACATTTTAAATGATTGGTTTAAAAGTAAATCATATAGCGATGTATTGGCTTATATCAATGAGGTAGGATGTAGATACTATTTCAATCAGCTGCCCCTTGAATTACTTGATCTGGATTAATGCCTTATTTATTCTTTTAATAGCAATTTCCACAAATTTAAAATTTTCTTCAATCCCGATAAACTTTCTATTATTTAAGACAGATGCAACAGCAGTGGTTCCGCTGCCTAGGAACGGATCAAAAACAATATCACCAGGCTTTGACGCTGCAAGAATAATCCTGTTTAAAAGTGCAATTGGTTTTTGCGTTGGATGTTTTCCAAATTCTTTTTCTTCTTTCTTAGGGGGGGTTATTTTCCAAAGGCTGAGCATCTGCTTGCCTGGTGTTGGATCTCCAATTGATTTCATGGCTTGATAGTTAAAGCAATGCTTTGCATTAACACTTTTCTTTGCCCACAGAATTGTTTCTGTACTGTGCGTAAAGAAGCGGCAGCTTAGATTGGGCGGCGGATTCACTTTAAACCAAGCAATGTCATTAATTATTTTGTAATCTAACTCTTGTAAACAAAACCCAATACTATAAATGTTATGCATTGTTCCGCTTATAAAAATAGTTCCATCTTTCGTTAGTTTGCTTTTACATAAACTTAACCATCTCCTATTAAACTCATGTATGTAATTTAATCCTATCGCCTTATCCCAGTCGCCTTTATCAACCAATTCCATCTTTCCACTTTTGCACGTAATTCCACCATTTGATAAAAAGTAAGGCGGGTCTGCAAATATTAGATCTACGCTCTCATTATCTATTTTATTAATGGCATCAAAAAAATCATCGTTATAAATCTTTATGTTTTTTTTGTTGTAAATAGGTTTCATGTGTTATGAATAATGCTGGAATAATGAATTATGGGATATGTATGTGATTTGGCTAATTTATATATTGATATCATATTTAACTTTCAAGAAGATAAAAAGTCAACCTTATAAGTTAATTTGTATCATAAAGATTTAGCTTCGATAAATTCATTTATAGATTTATGAAGATTAGTTAGAAAGCATAGTTTCTTTTCAAAAGAATATTTAGAGCGCTTATATTTTTTCGTGAAGTGTAGCGTATCAAATTAAAAAATAGCTAATAACTCTTTTGCGATACCACGGGTTTCTGCCTTGCTTGAAATGCTTCGTCTAACCTCTAATGTATTAATCGTCGCATTTGCATAAATTTTACGTGTGTACTCCGTATCATGATTTGATATAAGAACTTTATACCCAAGTTTTTTTGCATCATTTGCGCATCTGGCTAAGCTTTCTTGTTGTATGGCGCCAAATTGGCTAATGTGATATGAAGTGAAGCTTGATGTGATAGAAAGTGGTACGTAAGGCGGATCGCAGTAAATAACATCACCTACTTCTAATTTACTAAATGTCTCCTCAAAATTACAGCAAATAAATTCTGCTAGTTTAGACTTTTCTGCAAAGAGTATCATTTCTGCTATAGGCGCTTTTGTGGTTTTATAGCGTCCATACGGTACATTAAATTTACCTTTTGAGTTATATCTACATAATCCATTAAATGCATGTTTATTCAGGTATATAAATAATGATGACTTTCGAATACTTTTTTTATTTAAGTTATTGAATTCATCACGCAATTCGTAGTATTTTTCTTCTGTGTTATTTATCTGTTCAAATATTGTGATGGTTTCTTTAATCAAGTCTTGACTATAAGTTTTTAGATTATTAAATAAATCTATCAAGTCATTATTAGCATCACAAAGTAAATAGTTGTCAAAGTTGGTACCCATAAAAACGGCTCCACTTCCTACGAAGGGTTCCACCAATCTTTTACTGCTACCTAATTTATCGCTAATTATTGGAACAAGTTTATGTTTACCACCTGCCCATTTAAGAAACGGCTTGCTTTCTATTTTTTTATTCATAACTGATATCAATATTATTAGAATGTCGTGAATCTATTCAATATAGCGCAGTAATTAAAGCAGGCTTTTTAGGGCCAATTATGGCAAGCGATGCAAGTTAAGATTCACGGTTAGTTTTAAAATAATATACCTTTGTTACAAGGCTAACTTGAATACACCACCAGCTTAGCGCTATCTTGGATCTGTACTGCAATCGAGCCTTGTTGCTTCTTTCTTAGTACCGCAGCTAGCGCATCATTAAATGATCCATAGGTTCCAATACCTATCCAAGCAGAGAATGGGTTATTGGGCTTATGTAATGCTCTAAAGGTTTTTGTCATTGGATAGGTTTCTAATTGATTGAGGGTGCTCTGAGCGGTATGGATCTTTTGTTTTGCTCGCTCAGCTTTAACTGCTGCCTGTGCTCGTTTGGCCTGATCTTTGAGTGCACGAATACGAGTCTGTGCTGGGGTTAAGGGTTTGGATGGACTTGATTTGAATTCATAAAATCGCATACTGATATTTAGCCGCTGGCTTTTAGTGATTAATACTCAGTGGGTAGCATTAAGATCCAACGTTCACTATCCCAGCAGGCATAGAGCGCGATTGAGTCCAGTGGAAATGTTGTATAGGCAATGTATTGCGTCGCTAATACGTTGCCATTGCCATCACCTAGTAATAGCTCAGCTTTATCGTTATCTAACGTCAACTTGCAACTGACAAATACTTCTGCTTTAGGTAAACGTACGATGTGACTGCTAATCGCATCCATGAGCCAATAGCAGGCTGCCTCTTGCGCCAAAAACTGCGCACCATCGGTTAGAAAGACTTTAGGCCACAGAGGGTAGTAGTACTGTGTTCCATAAAATTGCTCCAAATGATTCAAAAGCTGGGTTTTAGATAGATTCATTTTTGCTATGCCTCACAGTCATTTATTTATGAATGCGGTTTGGGTAATGGAATCGGTCAAAACCTTGCTCTTTTGACTCGTTTTCGGGATTTTCAATTCAAATCGACTGCGCAGCTGCAAGCTGGCTGCTTCAATCGCCTCATCAAACGTACCCATCTCAGCTTCACGTTTTAAGAGCCCCAGTACTTCAATGACATTCTCTAAATTAGCAGCTTCTATAGCAGTTTTGCCTTTAGCCAGCTCTAAAACCTTACTGCCATAAAACACGCTGATACAGAGTGCTCCTGAGCTGCTGGTAAACCACCAGGGTTTAATGCGTTTGGGCTTTTCGATGCTTTTGATATTGCCTTCTAAATCTTTGACGTTTTTATAGCGCTTAATCACAAAGTCTTTACCGCTATGTTTAGCTTTTGCTAATTCCAGCTGTTCCCATAACTTGCTAATCAGCTTGTTTCTGCGCTGCACTATAGGGGGTTGGTTTTTAGGCCGCTTTGCATCGGTAAATGTAAGGGTATTGAGACTATCTAGTGTTCCCATCGTGTTCTCCATCAGTTGAGTTAAAAATGCCTGGACAACACAACAATATGATCAGAAAACCCCTTTGGACAACCGAAAAATGGCCGTTTTTAAGCCCTAGAACACATAACTACTTTTTTTACCGATCTTTATGTTCAAGCTAAATAAAACTATCAAAGTAAGGCATAAAGGTTGGCACGCCGAAGGCAATAGTGCTGCGAAACCCGTTCTGATGTGTGACGGTACGCAATTCAGATCTCTTACTATCTGGCCTCATCGCACTACCTAGCCCTTATGGCTAGATGCATTAAACGACGCCCCTGTGTGGCAGTACCGTTTGCGGTGTTGTATCTGTTGGTAGCGTAGTAATACGTGAATGTAGGCATATATCTATATAGGCTGAAAGTGAGTGGGAAACGCCATTGAAATAAACCCACATGCCCCTTGCTGCTACTGATACAGCACAAGGCTCGCAGCGTACAAGGCTCGCACATAAAAGGTGATCGCAAAACCTACCTTATCTCAAGCAATTGAGTTGTGCGGTATCAGTTAGGAATCCTCAGTAAAAGAACAGTAAAAAGCCATGCCCGTAGCAGGGCATGGCTTATGTTTCCTAGTAAAAGATCTTGAAATTTATTAATTCCAATTATGACAATAAAAATATGATAAAAAGAAGAAAAATGCGATGAGCGGAAGCGAAGAGCAAGCTAACGCAGTTAGCTTTTAAAGTAATAATCTTCAGTCATACATTGAAAATTTTAAGATTTGGTTTTTAAAGAGCTTCTGGAAACTCCAAAGATGATGAAGAGTTTAATGACTCCAACGTGCGCATACGTCTATTTTTGCTCTCTTTCTAACCTCTCTTTTGGAGTTATAGAGGCCGTAAAACCTCGCCACATATATCCATAGTCCCTTGAAGTTTGCTTACTTCTTTTTTGATTAATACAGTCAGCTAACAAAACACTGGAGTCATGCCATTTTTTTCCATCCCAATGAGCATAGCCGCTAACACGATATGGCTCGTCATAGCTAACTTTTGATATTTCATAAATACCAACTCTAAGTGGAAAAATATCCTGTGGAAACCAAATAGTTCGCTCATCGTTTTTAAATAAATTTTGCGTTTGAGGATCACAATCAACCAGAATATTCATTCTGTAGTAGTCAAGGTCTCGCAATTTAATGAGTTCATCAATAAACTCTTTGTCATAAGAAAGCCTGTAACCATTTCCAAAAACACAGGCTCCAATTACATTCTGATAGTCCTGTACAAATTGTTCCTTTTGATCATCGTGGATTTGCTCCCAGATCTCATACACACTAGGCAAATAAGTATCGAGTTCCTCCTCATCATAATCGGCAATATTTGCGTCAAGTGGTAAGTCGTTGTTACGTAAAATATACCTGTTGGTAATTTCTGGGTATAGCTTCGACATTAACTCATTAATTGGTTGATCTATTTCAGCGTGGATAAATGCAAATTTTTCTAATTCCCATAAAAGATTACTTAAGTTTTCGTAATTTTTTTCGGGACTATTACTGTATCTTGGATGTTGTGGCATTTTGATTTTTCCGTTTATTTCACACAAAGATTATGAAACATTACTGCATTAAGGAATATTCTGATTGGGATATGCGATAACAATTTTGACAGAATTTATACCCAGTCATGTGGCAAATCTGCCACGAATTTCCATCTAAATCCATAGTTTTTACACTCAACACTTTTGCTGTGTTAAATGTTGAGTGCTTGTAACCACTTGAAAATAAAGCAGTAATTTTTCAGTCATTTTCACTTGTAAAACCCATCAATCTGAGTGTATTAGTGGTCATTTTCGGTAGGAATATGGCAGTTTTGACTACAAAATATAAGTACATAGATGGCAATACAAGGAGAGACCATGGCACAAGCAAAAACATTAAGCGATACAGAGCTACAGCGAGCACTAGACTATGCTGCGACTACTAAAGCAGCAGTGCGTAATCGCGCAATACTGCTGTTAACGCACTGGGCGGGTATGCGTATAGGAGAAGTGGCGAGCGTGCGCTACAGCGACGTTTTAAACGCGGATAAACAGGTATTAAGTGAGATCCACTTGGCAGCCAATCAGACCAAGGGCTCAAAAAGCAGGGTGGTGCTGTTATCTGAGCGGATGCAGCATGAACTTGCCATCTATATCGCAGCGCATCCACCTAAAGATATGAATCGTCCTCTCTTTCCCACACAAAGGGCCTATGGATTTACGCCGAATACCTTAACGCATGTGATTAACGGCCTTTATAGACAGGCGGGACTGAATGGTGCTACTAGTCATAGTGGGCGTCGTGGCTTTTTGACACGACTCAGTGAGAAGGGGGTATCGGTAAGGGTAATGATGCAGTTAGCGGGCCATAGTCAGATGTCAACTACACAGCGCTATATTGATACAAGACCCGATATCTTGCGCAATGCAGTAGAGCTTATCTAAGCTATTTTGATTTAGTGGGTTTACTTGCCTTGAGCTGCGGATATCTTGCCTGTAATCGCTTAAAAATAGCATCTAGATCAAATGTGGGCAGTATCAACTTACCTGAACTGGGGAACTGTCCTCGGGCCGCTTGCTCAGCAACGCACTTGGCTTTGAGTAGATAACGACTTGTCAAAATACTCAAGTGAATCTTAGCGTCAGAGTCCTGCAGTCGTTTTTTATTGAGTGTGATTTCTGTATCGGAGTATTTTTGACTCACTTTCGCATATTTGCCGATCCGCCATAAGGGGATATCAGGATATTGGGCTCTAGCCATCAATATGCGCAGCATAATAAAGAGTGGCGCTGACCGTAAACGCTGAGCTGCTAGGGGCCTTACGGCCCTTTGGGATTTGACGGGTAAAGGTACTGCCTCAGCATCAATGAGCTTAGATATATGCGCGAGCAATTGCCTTTTAGGTTGACCTAAAGGTACGGCTAAAAGTAATGCAGGCGGGTTGCCTTCACTTACACGCTGTTTATGAAAGTAGTGCTCTAGTGCTCGCCCGAAGAGGGGCTCGTAGGTTTCTCCCTTGCTGATGCCGGCAATCTTCTTAACGATAGGTTTGTTATACGGCGATCCATACATTGCTAATCCCCGGTTTGCCCACCATTCTTCAAATGAGGAGTGAAAGATATCACCGTATTCGTCATAGGTTGAGAGTACTCGTTCAAAGTTTTTAATCACATCGCGTTCTGCTTGTTTAGTGAGAGGCTTTTCTGCATCTCTGTAAAGCTTGAGAATGAGTTCAGCTTGTTTTGATGGGGCTATCTTTTTAGTTCTAATCTCATGCGCTAAGGTGTAGCTTGGGCTGATCCGTAAAAATTCCACCATCAGCATGACATAGCGTTGTATGCCTTTAGTCGACCAATCTTTGGTGGTTCGGCCTGGGATAGTGGTGTTTTTTTGTGACTTATTCATTCAAATATATTAACACTTAACAGTGACAATAAACAGTCATTCTAACAATATGCTAATAGATTCTACACTCAATTCATGGATCGAAACATAGTGTCTAGACCATAAATTAGGAGAGTACAAGATGGAAAATTTAGTGAAATTTGGGATGGTCAGTGCGGACAAAATCATGTTGTCCGGCACTGGAATTGGATTGCTAGATGTTCAGAGAACTATTAAGCAAGGGTTAAGCCAGGCGGAATTGGCGCAGTATACAAAAGCAATCAGCAAGGTAAGTCAGCGTGAAAAACTGAACCGCAAGGATCTTAGAGTGCTTGATCGCATTGATCAGCTTACGATGGACGCGCATGGTTTGTGCTTAAAAGATTCACAAGTAACCAAAGCACGCATAAAAGCAGCCAAGCGCTACGGCATGCAATTCATTGATCGGGATGGATTGGTCGAGCATATGAATATGGCATTGGGTATTGCGGATGAGGGCGATGAAGGCGAGCTTGTCTTTGACCCCATTACACCTTGCCTAGAAGCCAATATGTGTTCGGACAGCATGAATAAAGTACATGTGGCGTCATTTAAGATCGCCAATGATATTCCGCTAACAGAAGACGACGTCTGGATTTTGCAAGAGGCAACAAGCATTGTATTTGAAGAGCTTGGGTACTCAATTGTAGACTCCAAAATTGGCGATGCACTCATTGAAGCATGCGAGCGCTTGGGTATCAAATACAACGGTCATTCAGAAATCTACTCTGATAGCCCGATACGTCCTAATGCTTATCGCTATCAATAATAGTAAAGCTTGCAGCGCCGCTACTGGCGCTGCCTCAATAAACTCAATAAGGAAATCAAAATGAATAACGATCAATTAGTAGTTAATAAATCACTGATTAGCCAAGCTGAAGAGTTGGCTACAGAACACGATCTATTTAATGACCAATACATTATTACGGGTAGGCGCAAGCTCTATGAGTTATTGTCAAAAATCATGGAACTGGCGGAGCAGTTTGAAGCCAGCCCGGACAGGGAGGATCTATTCTTTAACCTACGTTATAAGCTCAAAGAGGCAAATATTAAGGTACAGGAAAATACCAGCGATGTTGCTTTGCTTGTGAAATATATTACTAGAGCTGACCGCAAAACAGCGCATGTCTATACCAGGGCAATCGAGACTGCAATGGCGTGTCACTATAAGGCGGCGGAATTACCAGAAGCCATTGCCAGTGCAGGAGGCTTAGAAAAGATGCGTCTAGCTGGGGTAGATGACGAGAAGGTAGATCAACAGCAACAGCTTGCGGATGAGCGCTTAGAGCTTACCCGCACCTATTTACAGTCACGCGGCCATTTTCCATTCGCTAAGTTTGCTGCGCCAAAACAATTCGAGAATATTTACAACAATAATTGCGAATTTGAGTATGTAGTTTGCACTATTAGCAATGGGCAATATAACGTTGTCTGTAAGCTACCGGCTGAAGTTGAGCTCGAAAACTATGCACTAAAAAAATTAAGTGATCATCTTTGCAAAGACATAGATCTAGCACGAGAACAAATTGCCAAGATGCGAATTAAGAGAGATGAGGCGCGAGAAAAGCTCAATCAAACCAGTCGTACCGGAGAGCAGATTGAGCTTGTTCATGAAACCACTGTAATTTAAAAAGTAGCTTAGCCAACATTACAACTAAAAATCAATGACTTAGGAGAGGCTCGTTATATGAGCCTCTCAGTCATTACGCTTAGATCATTACCTAAAAAGATAGAAAGGCAAAGGCAGGGATGCGTGACTACACCTATATAGAAGGTTACCGTTTCATTATTTGGAACATCTACCGCAGTAAACGCTTTGACGTTGATCGTCTAGATATTAACTTTGCCGATAAAGACATGCCCGAGTTTGTGCGGGGCTTACGGATTGTCGATCACCTTGAGAACGAGAGCTATACCGTGCATGGTGAGGATGCGGATCACCTAAGTTACAGCATGTGCTTTATCCATAACAGCAATAAAGAAGATCGGCCTGATCAGTTTGACGAGTATCTCACTCAAGCGATTAACAAAAAAGAGTATCTCGTGCATAAACTCTTCACCGAAGAGCGCACAACCGAGACCGCAGTGCATTAAGGGGGCATCCATGAGCAAACTCAACTGCAGCATTGGCGATTTAGCCATAACGGTCAAGGCCAACCTTCCTGCAAACCTAGGCAATATCGTGAGGATTATTGGATCCCAAGGTTTGCAGGACTGGGAGGGCCAAGACGAGCCACTCTATACCTGGGATGTAGAGATTGTGGGGGAAGATCGTTATTTGCATTACAACTACGATGGCGAGATTCTGAAGGTTAAAGAGGGCCCAGCCCCCGATCAGTACCTCAGACGCTTAACACCCCCTCAGGGCTATCAAATGGACGAGATCTTCGATAGCGAGCCAATCCAGAGTGAACTCTTTGCCGAGGATCTCGAAGAGGAGACCCAATAAGAATGGGACCCCAATTTAACGAAGGTGAGATTGCGATCACCACCAAAACCAAGTTCAGTGAGAACCGTGGCAAGGTCGTGCGCCTCAAAGAGTATCTCGGTAGACGCCATTGGCCAGAATGCGATGCCCCAGAACACGTCTGGCTAGTCGAGTGTTTGTGTGGCGACAGTTATTTGTATTACCTTTATCCGCGTGAGCGTGATCTCACGCGCACCTATGTCGGTCAAATGCCCGAGCGCTTTATGAAACGCATCTCGACTGAGAGTGGTCAAGGGGTATTGGATCTGCATGAGATCCCAGTAGAAGTGGGGGATAGCGATGCATCGGTTTAGTATTGCGCTGCTACTCGCACTCACGATTAGTAGTCCTGTTCAGGCGCAGCTGTGGGATTACATCGTGACCTCGGAAAGCGGGAACCGTTACTACATCGATCCCCTATCGATTCAGCGCAAAGGATCGATTGTGAACTATATTCAGCTCATCAATTATCCCCAAGGAACCGATATGAGGGACAAAGGAATGCTCTCTTTTGTGCAATTTAAGACCAATGACTGCGCGCAATACCGATTCAACATCTCACGCTTGATTGGCTATGAATATGAAAATGCCAAAGGCTCTGTAGTTACAATCGAGTTTGCGAAAGAAGAGAAGTGGCTAACGATCAATCCTAAAAAGATTGCTTACATCATTCATCAAGAGGTGTGTAACTATAAGTACTAATAGGACTTTAGGGACTACACCTATTTATAAAGTAACTCACTCATTCATTGAAAAACTATCTCAGCTCTCCTTATGACTTGAGGTAAGATAAATTAAAGTATTACCAAATAGCACTAATCTCAATTTAAGCAGGGATTGTCATTGAGGGAATAGCTTATGTGTCGATGGGTAGCATACGCGGGTCCGGAGATTTATCTCGAGGATATCCTCTTTAATCAGAGTAATTCGATTGCGAGTCAAAGCTATTCTGCTAAGGAATCTGTCTGGACTACCAATGGCGATGGTTTTGGAGTAGCTTGGTATACCCAAAGAACCACCGCAGGTCTTTTTAAAGACGTATTACCGGCTTGGAACGATAATAATTTGCGCTCCCTTGCCGCGCATATTCGTACCCATCTTTTTTTTGCCCATGTGCGTGCCACTACCGGTTCATCGATTAGTCGATCCAATTGCCACCCTTTCATTTGGAAGAATTGGACTTTTATGCACAACGGTCAAATTGGTGGTTGGAAGACGTGCCGCAAAGAGTATGAAAGCCATATTAGTCACGATTACTTTAGTTTTCGCGATGGCAGTACGGATTCAGAAGCAATCTTTTTATTAGCATTAAGTTTAGGCTTACCAGACAATCCTATCAAAGCGATTACGCAGGCCATTGAGATTGCTTTACAAACGATGGACAAGCACCAGATTCAAGAACCATTGAGGGCATCGATCGCGGTCAGTGACGGCCAGTCCATTTGGGCATTTCGCTACTCCAATGATGCTAATTCACCCTCGCTGTATTTTGGCAATCCCGAAACTCAGGCAAACACTTCAAATAATCTTATTACCACCATTGCTTCTGAACCCTTAGATGCAGAAGCTCAACATTGGCACAAAGTGGAAGAGGCTAGCGCGATTGTCTGGAATGCGGCGGCTGTGGAGCAGCATGTAATTCGCATCTAAATTTTTATCATCCTAACTCTGTCCTGAGATGCTCATCTAGAGTTGAAAGGGGAGTCGCACTTCTTTGCGAAAGAGGCCCCCCGAAGATTGAGTTGGTCTAAATCGACTTCACCAAAATGGCCATCCCGTTCTCAAGACGAATCTTACCTTGCGACTGCAGAGCATAAATCGACTCTAAGATGCGGCGTTTACCGGCCTCAGTTAGGCGACTCTTCCCTAAATTGAGGGATACATTTTTGATTAAAACATCAATCAATAGTCGCCCTTGATGCGCTTGCAAAACGGTCATAATCGCATCGAAATCAGCCGGTCCTTTGACCAAACGATGCAGTGTCATCGCAACAGCAGGTTTATTAAGCGCTGGACTAAGCACATCCACTTTTTGTGGCAAGGCCTTCGCTGCCATGCGTTTATGGACGTAATTGCAGTAGTCACAATCGTGCGATGCCTCTGGTGCAAAAGAACTCGCGAGGCATTCGATTAAGCGATCTAAACTCGGCTCAATCCACGATGCATCGCCATCGTAGGAGAGGAGCTTAGTTTTAAAGGCTAATTGATCAACAAAGGAACTATCGCCTTTAATACCATTAGCGTACACAAACCACGCTTGATTGGAGACCTCTAAATCATTACCTCGCAAGAGCCATTGATAAAACTCCACTTGACGCTTATAGGCAATTTGCCAATCAGCATCTAAGCTCACTTCATCGGCTTTACTCGTGGCTTTGTAATCCACCACATAGTGCACTCCAAACATGTCGTGCCAAAGATCATCAATCGCCCCAAAGAACTCGATCCCTCTATATTGACGTGTTACCCCTTTAAAGTTCTCCCGCCAACGGGATAGTAAGGGATGGT
>Ga0214921_10006766_pt1 | contig 15524 bp, 9 predicted proteins | sample LL1505_MetaG_FD_177992 | JGI IMG/M metagenome (GOLD analysis project Ga0214921, IMG submission 177992) | Freshwater microbial communities from Lake Lanier, Atlanta, Georgia, United States - LL-1505 | ecosystem: Environmental > Aquatic > Freshwater > Lake | place: USA: Georgia | collected 2015-05-28
TAGCAGCGAATTGTTTGAACCGACTGCGCCCAGCGCGGGACGAGATTTGAGTGCGGACTTATTTGGCGAACTCGCGCCCGCCCCCGCGCCAAAAGAAAAACCTGCGCCCGTCTCAAAAGTTGCCACTGCGCCCGTAGACACTAACGCCCCACCCGCGTACAAGAACCGCGCAGAAGCAATCGATGACGCGATCAATTTGCTTGAAGAGGGTGTAGACCGCGAAGAACTTAAAGGCGCATTTGCAAAGCTGGGTGTTCCTTGGAAAGAAATTGTTGCTCGTGGTCAACAGCGCGGTAGTGAATATTTTAAACGAACTACAGGCCCAGTTTCCAAAGGCGCGATGCCGCCGACTGGAGAAATTAAAGCTGGCGAAGAACCCGGTTTGCTGAAAGGCACGGCCAATTTGTTTAAGCGGGCTAATGCGGGTCTTGGTGACACAGCCACAGGTCTATTGCTCCAAACGGGCGGTATCAAGCCAGAGCAAGCCGGACAAGTACTTGCAGCAAATGCAAAACGCCGTGCTGCTGCGATGCCAGACTCCGAAACTCGGGCGCAGATGGAAGAAATTGGTAACGCCAAAACTTACGGCGAAGCTGCTACTGCCTTAGCTACAAACCCAAAAGCTACATTCACTATGCTGATTGAGTCGGTGGCTACATCTTTGCCAGCTATGGTTCCTGCCATGATAGTTGGTGGGGTTCCCGGGGCTGTTTTGGCTGGGGTATCTTCTGGTTCTATGGAATACGGCGCAGTCATGGCTGACGTATTACAAGATAAGGGCATCAACATGCTCGACCCCAATGCCATTTCTGAAGCTTTGAACAACCCCAAAATTATGGAAGAGATCAAAGATAAAGGTGCAAAACGTGGTTTAGTTGTTGGTGGTTTTGACGCCCTTACTATGGGTTTGGCTGGTCGATTTTTAAGGCCTGCGCAAGCTTTAATTAGAGAGGGTAAATTAGCAGGTACTTCGGCTAAAAAAGCTACTGTTGCTGCATGGGGTAAAGAACTTTCTATGCAAATGGCTGGTGGTGCTGGTGGTGAGTTTGCCGCACAAAAAGTTACGGGCGATAACAAACCTGTTGATGTGCTGCTGGAAGGTCTGGCGGAAGGTATATCCGCCCCATTAGAAGTTATGTCTAACTTGCGGGAATCCGGGAAGTTAGAAAAGAAAGCAGTTATTCCATCTGCCGAGCAAATTGCACGGTCAAAAGGATTTCTTGTATCTGAAGGCAAAAAAGAACCTACGTTGGATGAGGGAGAGTTATTAAAAGCTGCGCCCCCTTCTGTGTATCGCTCAATGGACGATGTGGAGAAAGACCGCTCTAACGAGATATACAACCAACTGCTTTCCCAAAATATCCCTGCGGACAGTGCTCGTCGTATTGCGGCTAAGCGCGTATTAGAAGAGCGCAAACAAAAAATTAAAGCGCTTGTTGTTGAACCCACCGACGATGAAGTCCAGCAACGTGCAAAAGAATTGATTGACGGCGGATTTGATCCTGTCGTAGCAATGGACGAGGCGCAAAAACAAATAATTGAAGAGCAAAAATCCGATGCGCTTGCACAAGCAGAAAATCAAGGAGAACAAAATGCTAGACAGATTATTGCCGAGTCAGGTGGAGTTAGCGTTCCAGTGGTTGGACAGCCCGGTGCAGATACCACCGCCGCAAGAACTGGAATCGCTAAGCCAAGTAGAGTGGTTTCTGCTAGACCGGATGTTGCAGGAGTTGATGAACGAGCGCCAGCGCAACCCGTTGCAGTAGACCCAGTTGCGTTTGCTAAACGCTCCGCAGATGGCGCAATAGCCGACCAAAGTAGTTTTGGGTCTTTAGAAGAATCAATTGGCGCATATAGAGACAACATTCCAGACTCTATGCGTGAGCAAGGAGTAACCGACCAGACCATAATTGATAAAGCTCTTGCCGCATACGATGAAGAAATAAGTAAGCAGCAAGGCGAACTGACGCCTGAAGAACAAGACACAATTCAAGCTGAACTGGACGAGTTGCAAAACGCAAGCCCAGAAGATCAAGCCTTCATTGAAGACTATGCGGCTGACCAAGAAGTTGAAGAACAAGCTGAAGATGCTGCGGTAAAAGCTGAAACCAAAAAACGTGGTCGGCCTTTGAACGATGAAGAGACCCGTGCTGTAAAGGGAGCCGAGCGTAAAAAGAATCGTGCGGAGTACACCAAGGCTGAACGTCAACTCAGTGGGGTAAAGAACAACCTTACTGCTCAGCTAGATGCAGCCAACGAAGTTATTGATGAAGGCACGGTAGAAAACGAAGAAGCGTTGAAGCAAGCGCAAGAAGACAAGCGTGCGCAAAAAGCTGATGTGATAACCAAGCTGCTGGATATGGAGCAGCAATTCCGTGGCACGGCACTTGGCAAACGGGTTAAAGCCATTCTTGATGACCGCAACAGGATTTCTCAAGAAGAACTTACCAAGGTTAAACGTGGCCGAGATATTCTTTCGGGTCGTACTCCCCTAGCCAGCCGAGGAAGCAGTGCTAAGGGTAAGGTAAACACCGCGTTCAACAAAGCTACCAATGCTTCGCAAGCAATAACAGTTGTCGCCAAGACCGGCAACATGTTCCAAAAGTTTCTTGCCAACCGTTTGCGCGGGTTTGTGAGCGGCACTAAATTTGTAGTGATTGAGCAGGGCGATGAAATCCCTGAAGATTTGCAAAACAACTTGCTGGATTGGGAAAGAGCAGACGCTATGTTTGTGCCCGACTCCAAAACAATCTATGTACGCGGCGCAAGCTTTGGCGAAAACCAAGGCATAAACAACACTGATGTTCTACACGAAGTACTACACGCTGCAACTAACCAAAGAATTGGATTAGGTTTATTACCGGGGGCAAAGAATACCAAGTTGGCTAGGTTTGTAAACGAGCTTATTATGCTGTCTTTGCGGGCTGAGGCTGCGTATTTAGAAGCAGATATAAAAGGGCTTATCCCTTCCGAACTCAAAGCACGAGTAGAAGCTACTGTAGATGTAGACGAAGATGGCCGAGCCTATTACGGAATATTTGAGTTGCCACAAGAGTTCTTGGCCTATGGTATGTCTGATGCAGACTTCCAAGAATTCTTAGGCGGGATGAAGAGTGACAAACCCAATGAGACTGGGTTTACTGCGTTTGCTGTATGCTGTACAACGAGTGGGCAAAAGCATTTGGTAGAGATGGCTTGTCTGCCATGTCTGACCTTATCAACGTTACAGACAAAATTCTTGACGCAGAGAAGACACCCGGTATGCGGTTGGTTGAAAGGGGCTTACCACCCCTAGCCAGTCGTAAAAAGAAACCTGCACCTCCGTCGGTGGTGTCTGAAGACGAAGATGAGTTTGGCAATCCTGTGCGCTTGGCTTCCGAGTTGGCTAAGGATGCTGCGGTAGCCCGAGAAAAAGTGCGTGTGTCTCGTCAAGGCGAAGAGGGCGAAGGCATTGAGGCCATGCAGATGGCTCGTGACCCTGAAAAAGTTAAGAGCGTGTTACGCGCATTGGTTACACGTAATTGGCAAAACATGAGCCAAGCCGCAATAAAAAAACTTGTGGCGTTACCCACTCTTACTTTCTTGGCTGACTGGTCGGGTATCAAATCCCTTAAAGATGTTGAAAAGCAAATGCAAGAGATGATTGGCATGTCCAACTCATTGCAAGCTGGCGCACAAAAGATATTGGCGTCTATGAAGAAGGAGTTAAACCCATTATTTCGTAGCGCTAAACAGTTCCGCACTGACTTTGAAAACTTGGTGTACGAAACAACGATTGCTCAGATAGACCCATCAGACCCAAAAACAAAACAGCGTAGTGCAGAAATTGACAAACTGTATAACAAGGTTGGGGAAAAAGGGCAACGTATGTACCGTATGCTCAAACAGTACTATGAAAACATAATTGATCTGTACTCCGATCTACTTGACCAACAAGTCAACAGCATTCAAGGTTTAGCACCAGAGGCGAAAGAAAATCTAGTAAAAATCTTGCGTCAAACATTTGAAGCTGGCGCTCGTATCCGCCCTTACTTCCCGTTAGTTCGCCGTGGTAGCTATTGGTTACGGGTAGAAGAAAAGGTTGGTAAAGAAACCAAGCAGGCGTTCTATTTGTTTGAGACAGTCGGCGAGCGTAACCAACGCGCTTCTGAACTTGCCGCAGAACGCAAAGGCAATGTTGAAGATTTCATGGACAAGGGTACGTTTGATATGGGAGACAGCACGGCTACGTTGCGTGCAGCTACTCAAAATTCCAGTGCCATGCTGACCCAAATCTTTGATGCAATTGACCAAGAAAAATTTGATTCTCCAGCGGCCAAGGAAGCGTTGAAGGATGCTATCTATCAGGTGTACTTGAACACTATGCCGGAACAAAGTTTCCGCAATCAATTTATTCGCCGTAAAGACCGCGCAGGTTTTAGCACCGACGTGCTGCGTAATGTGGCTACTACAGCATCCAATACCTCAATGCACTTGGCCAAGTTGAAGTATTCCCCATTGATGCGTAATTCTGTATCCGCAGCAAGAGACGCGGTAAAGGGTAGATCAAACCTTACGCCGTTTGTGGAAGAAGCGCAGCGTCGAGTGAATGTTGCTTTGGAAGAACCTGAACACGGCATAGCCGATGCTATTGCTGGGTTTGCAAATAAGATTTCTTACTTTTGGTTCTTGTCCAGCGCATCGTCGGCGTTGATTCAACCTGCCAGCATTTACATTGCTGGATTACCTGTGCTTGGGGCAAACCATAACAACGTTGCCGGGGCTGCAAAAGAACTTGGCAAAATGGTTGTATTGATGAACCAATACAGCGTAATACGAGACAACGGAGATGGCACATCTTCTATTGCTGCTCCAAGCCTTGTAAACAATACAACATTATCTGAAGCCGAGCGTGACGCAATCCGTGAGATGAGCCAGCGCGGAGTTGGGCAATCTTCTTACGCTTCTGAAGTCTGGGGCTATCAAAGCATACCCACTAGGGACGCATCTACTTTTTTAGGTAAGACTGGGGAACTAGGTAAAGAAGCGGCTGACTTGTTGGTTGGTAGTTTGATGCACAACGTTGAGCGTTTGACCCGTGAGGCTGTATTTTTAGCTTCATATCGTTTGGGCATAAAACGTAAACTAACACAAAACGAGGCTATCAACCAAGCTGTGTCTGATGTAAATGAGGCGCTGGCCAACTACGATGTAACAAATCGACCCCGATTTATGCAAAGGGGCGTTGGCAAGATATTGTTGCAATTCAAAATGTTCCCGTTGCACACAGCCCTTCTGTTGGCAACCAACTTTTACAAGATGCTGCCACTTCTGAATAAAGAAGGTAAAAAAGCTGCGGCTGTAAAATTCTTTGGTATCTATTTAACAGCGGGTAGTCTTGCTGGACTGGCGGGCATACCATTCTTCAGCGGCATAATAGGTGTTATGGCTTCATTGTTTAAAGCTTTACAAGACGATGATGAGTGGCCCGAAGAATTTAAAGACATGGATGCGGAGACTTGGTTCCGTACTGTGTTCCTAGAAGAAAAGTTAGGTGATGTTTCTATTGGTGGTATTCCTGTCAGTGAAATATTGGACAGCGGCCCACTTAATGCTTTGACTGGATTAGCTATTGCCGAACGTATTGGCCTTAATGATCTGTTTGGTAGAGATACCAAAGAAGCAAAAACTGAACGTGAAGCATTGCAGCAGTTTATGATTGAAAAAGCTGGCCCGTTTGCAAGCGTTGGGCTTACTTTGGCAGATGCCTACGATGCGTACTCGGTTGGCGACTATCAAAAAATGATAGAGAGGGCAAGCCCATCAGTTCTGCGCAATTTACTATTAGCCGACAAGCTGTCTAAAGAAGGCATGAAAGACGCCCGGGGCCAAGAAGTTATGCCCGCTGACGAAATTACAAATGGACAAATTATTGCTCAAGCTATTGGATTCCGTCCCGCTATCCTTGCCCGCATGAGTGAGACCAACTTTAAGCTGACTGGGGCAGAACAACGTATTGTGAATGAACGCAATCGCTTGATGCAGTCGGCCAAGATAGCTGCTAGAAAAGAAAACAAAGCGGGCGACGAACAGTTATACAAGTTGGTTGACGGCCCAATAACCAAGTTCAATAATAAGTACCCTGAATACGCAATCGAAGACGACCAGTTGGAAAAGTCTCTTGAAGATGATCTGACCACCCGGGCTGAATCAAGACTGGGCTTTCCCATTACCGAAAAGAATGTTCGACTTGTTGAACCTAGTTTGGAAGTTCTTGAACGCCGCATTGAACGAATCCGAAGCAAGGGTAAAGGTAAAGACCGAAGCGCCGAACTGTTTAAGGAATAAAAAACCCCCGCACATAGGCGGGGGGAAGGGGAGGCTGGAAGGAGCTAACTCTTCCAAATGGCAACTGCTTACCATTGATACCAGTCTACATTAAACGCGCCAAACTCGCAAACCTTTTATACCCTCCACAATCACAACTTTTGTAACAATCGGTATCTTCAACCTTTTTGTAACAGCGGCTATGGTTTCCCGCGCCGCATTGTGGTCTATGCAGGGTACAAAAAATGAATGACCGGCTCTAAACTTTGACCAATCAAGCTGATACGACACTGTCTCGATTTTCATTTAGCCCCAACATATCATCCATGCGCAAGAACTCGGAATGTGATGCGTCAAACTTCAACGTACGCACCGCAGGAGACGCGACTTTCATACCCTTGGACATGCGCTTGTTGGTCGCCTCAACAAAGATTTTCAAATCGGTTAACTCTTTAAGCAGGGTTTTGTAATTGACCTGTTGCTCGATACAAAACTCTTTGAACTGCTTGGCCGCTACGTAGATGTGTTTGGTATCCGGCTCGTAGCGTACCAGCAACTCTTGGCGGGGTTCTTGCAAAGGTAGCGCCGACATATTACTTCGGGCATCTACTTGACCGTTAACCACCAAAGCATTGGCGTGATGGCTATCAAGGAACTCACCAAGGGTAGCAATTGGGGTTGACTGTGGGGGCTTCACATCGAGGCGCATTTCGCCCAACATACCCTTTAGCCATTCATACACAGCGGTCATATCATAGTCGTGCAAGCCAAGATGACGAGCAATCAAACCACCGGCGATATTACAAGCGGCAGTGGCCGACCAAAAGCGTTCCCGTGCGGTGAACTGAACTTCTCTATCCAGTCGGGCTTGCACTTTCTTTATCAAGTCCTTGGTGTACTCTAGGTTGTTCACCAGCCATGCAAGGTATATCTCGCCTGCATGACCATAGTTCTCGTTGAGTTGGTGGTCAAACATTTCCTTGCCTCTAGCTACGCCAATCAAGTCATTGGGTTCTATCTTGTACTCAAGTAACCGCACTGATTCACCATCCGGGCTGTTCTTTAATGCAGTCAACTTCTCGTAAAAGCTGGCGTTGGATGAAGCCAAAGTCATGTTCTGCCATGAGGTATTGTTGATGCGCAGTGCATTTTCTGAGCCTTTGACGCGGTTCTTGCCCCGGCCCTGACTGATGCCATATGACAAGTCAGAAAACTCTTGGGGGGTCATGTTGGTAATCTCGTCAATCGTATTGGGGATATTGTTCATTACTCCAAGCTGTTGCATCTTGGCATTGAGCGTGTCTTTTTGAATTGACATAAGTTCATAAGGCATACCGTACACACTGTTGCACATGCGCAGAATGGTTGATTTTCCTGATCCGGCATATTCGTAGATCACGTTAATGATCGCGCCCTTCAACCCAGTGAACTTCATTAGTGGAGCGCCAAACGCGGTTAAGGCTCCAAAAGCGTGGGCCTCCATACCTTTTATTGCGTACAAGTTGAAGACTTCTTTCCACTTATCCATGTCGCCTTTTTCATGAATCTTTTCGGCAAAAAATTCTGTTGTCGATGACGATGGGCTATAGAACGTACCGTCTTTAGTAATCTCTTTGTTGCCCATAATAAATTTACTGTCGCCCTCAACCCATCCAAATTGTGTTCTCATAAGCTCTGCTTTCTTCATGTATTGCAAATTTTTTACTGCTGTAATAACGTACGTTGCAAGATTTTCATATTGCTTGTGGTGCGCCATCACGCCCTGTTGAGCAAGCTGTTTACGTAGCTCGTCCTTAGATGAAATAACCGCAGTGGTTATCGCAAACTCTTTCACCCCGTCATGAGGCAAATGAAGTCTGAACAACGCCATCTCACCTAACTCTTTATCCCTCATGCGCTTGAGTACATACAAGTCGTGCTCGTACACCATCGCGGGGTCTTCTTCGGAATCTTTGGGGGGACGAACATATATGCCGCCCTTTTTACCTCTGAAGAATGGGAACGGATACTCAGGTATTTGATGTGTCTCAACACCAGCCTCAGTTTCAACTTCCACTTCGTTGTCGGCCTCGGTTGCCTCTGCTACCTCTATGCCCAACACAATAGGTGAAGTGATCTTGCCTTTGTGTACACAACCATCACAACCACCGGGGTTGCGTTCTTCAAATGTCGTGCAGTGGTGTGGGCCACCGCGCTTACGGATATTCCTAAGCTTGTTGTCTACCTCGGCGGGGTCGTACTCGGGGTGACCGCTTGACATCTTGTGCGCCGCTTTGTCTCCATCTACACAGAAAGCAGGGATAGACAACGCCGACATCCACAGTGGCTCATCAATCTCTTCTTGGTTGTTGTAGCAGTAGTTCAGTTGTGCGCAGCCACCTTCACCCTTGAGCATGATGGTCTTGAACCGTTTGACCTTATTACCCAACAACGCTTCCATCATCGGACTCATGGAGGAAGGTATAAAGTCCGGCACTTCTTCTTGTTTTGGTTCAGGTGCGCCTAGCAATTCACGTAGTTTCTCAATAGACAGCCTCGGCGAAACCTCGTTCCACACGACTACGTCTTTGGCCTCTAATCCTTTCTTTACATTCATTGAACCGGGAACGCGAAGAACCCGCGATGCTTCAAACACCTTGTCATCAACGATCAAGTCATGTTCTTTGCAAAGTTGTTTTAGCCGCTTGGCTAATGGCTCCCACACCGTGCGGGATAACATCTCTTCAAGCAACCAGTAAGCATGAACACCGTTACCGGAATTCACCAAAATTGGTCTAGGTAAGCCGACTGTCTTGCAAAACTTCTTAAGCTCTTCCAACCCTGTCTGCTGGTCGAGATAGCCCTCAATCTTCCCCTTGGAATTTGGTACACCCTTAGTCGGGCCGCAATCAATATCCAGCCATAGGGCTTGAACAAAGGCTACGTTATCGTGCGTCCTGTCGTCTGCCGTACCAAATTTGGCACAGCCAAAATACACGTTGACTTGCTTGGTGTTGAACTCTTGGATGAGTGTCTCGGCTTCTTCCCTTGTATTTGCAAAACGCTGGTCAACATATTTACCTATGCCAACTATGCAGTACCGCCCCTCCGTGGGTAACACGGCATCTAGCAAATCAAATGTAGACATTGTTTATTTATGTTTTTTATGTCGTGCCATGAAACGCTCAATCTGTTCAGCGTGAGTAGGAGATGGGGTAAACGAACCCCAAAACCAGTTGTAAACCGTCATGCGGCTGACCCCTAGTTCTACTGCCACTCGCGTAGCAGTAATCTCTCTCGCTATACAGAAGCGACCCAAGGCTACGCCTAAAGATTCAGCATCGGCCTTTTTATTGGCGTCAACTAATTTTTGGCTGTAACCATAGGTCATGCGTTACTCCTCTTCTGTCCAAGCCGCAACCACCGAGTCCAAACTTTTCTTGGATGCGGGGGTAGCTTCAACGGCCTTCTTAGACTCACGCTTCTTGGGTGCTTCAACTTCATCGTCAGCTTCGGCTCGTGCCTTGGCAAGCGATTTAGCATCCTCTTCCTCAAAAGCTTTACCCAAAGGTTTGGGGGCTTCCAGCTTTGACGCACGGCCTGACGTATCAGCTTGGTATGGTGTCATCACAACCATCTTCTGTGTCTCAGGAAGCATGGCCACTTTGCTTGTAACTGCGTACTGCTCTTTGTTGATATGGCGCAATGGAGTAAACAAGACGGATTGATTGTCGTTATCTTCATTGAAGCTCAACTGGGTAACAACATAGTCCAAGCTTTTACCATTGTTGGCCAAGTACTTGGTGTAAGTCTCAAACGGATGGGTGTTGTCGCTAACACTGTCACCAAACAAAGACTTGGAAGCCAAGTTCATTTGATACACAGAACCTTCGAGTGAAGTGCCAAAGTCCTCTACCAAAGTCACAGCAATGCGGCGTGAGTAGCGGCAAGCTTTAGAGTTGCCCATGCCCGAACCCTTGATGTTTTGGTCGCATGTATCGCAACGGTCAGACTGTTTGTTAGCCGAACCAGCATCAGGCACACTGCCGTCGTTGGAGAAGCAATCGGGCGCGGACGGCTCGGCTTCAGGACTCCATTGTTTAGCGTAAAAGATACGCCCAACTTTAGGAGAAGCATTGACAACGACAACTTCTAAGTCGCCTTTGACTTTACCCATTTCTTCACCGCCCACAACCTTACGGAAGATTCCGTTTTTGGGGACGATTCGTTTAACACCAGTACGACCGGCGAGGTTTTTTGTAAGCTCACTGACTCCAGCGGTTTGCAGAAAGTCGGGGAGGTCTTGGTTAAAAAGTGCAATGTTGCTCATTTTTCAGTTTTCCTTAGAACGTCTAACTACCACGGTATATTGATTTTCGACATTCAAGCCTTTCGGCAGAAGGTCAGGATTCTCAAGAAGAAACTCTTTCATGTTTGTTTGATGAAGTCTCTTCTCCAACAGGCCATATGCACCGGTCTCCTCAATGAAGTCGTACATAGAATCCCAATCATTCGTCCAGTACCGTGACTTTACGGAACGAACAATCGTGCCAGCTTTTGTGCGAATGCTGTCGGCATTCATGTTTTTGCAAATCGCAAGCATCTCCGATTCAAGCACCGCCATCTGCTCTTCGATGTCGGCGTACTCGGCTTTATACTTGGAAGTGAGGGTATCTTTGGCGTCGCGCATCTTGATGTAGATAGCGGTCAGTTTGTCTAGGGGGATAGAAGAAGTGGTGACTTCGTCCTGAACTTCTAATGCGTCCATAGTTAGCTCCAGTTGTTTCGGGGGGGTCAGTTTATCACAGAACTTGACATTGTCAAGCACTTTCTAAAATAATTTCTTGCCTGTACAAATCAATTATTTTTGTGTGGTGTGCAATGTTGCCCCGCAAGTGGGCGTACATCTTTGTCTCTATCGGACTGCCTGTTATATGCACGACTGTCATTGGGTTAACTTGACCGGGTCGGTCAATTCGAGCATTGGCTTGTAGGTATGTTTCTACACTTGAGCATGGAGCGTACCAAATAATTGTATCGGCGGCAGTTAGGGTAAGCCCGTGGGATGCCGCTTGTGGTTGGATGATAAGAACTTTGGGGTGAGCGTTCTCTTGAAACTGCCGTATCAATTTAGAGCGTCTATTGACACTCACCTCTCCATTGATAATTTCACACTTTATATTGTGCTTTTTTAAGTGCTTTTCTAGAAGCTCGATGGTGTGGGTAAAGGGTACAAACACCAGCACTTTTTGGCTTGATTCCTCAATGACTTCTTGCACCACGTTTAATCTGCCAGATACATCAAACTCTAGGACTTCTCCAGTATCCGTATACACAGCGCCCCCGGATATTTGAAGTAGCTTGTTGAGTTTCACGGCGGCATTGACTGCCGATATTTCTTCTCCGTCGGCCTCAATCAGCATTTGCTTCTTGAGTACGTTGTAATACTTGATCTGTTGGGGTGACAGCGGTGCATCACGGTCAACAAATGTTACAGGAGGTAGGTCAAGGCACTGCTTTTTCTCAAACCGTATAGCTGGCTGAAGTATCTTGTGGACAATATGTTTGGACTCGGGGCGCGGTATCCAGCGGTAGTCACTGACCTTGAGCATTACTTGATCTCTAAACTGCCCAAAGAACATGGGGGTGCCAGTGGGGTTCATTAACTTTGCTAATCCGTAAGCATCCACAGGAGACTGCGCGGCGGGTGTTCCAGTCAACATCCATAACCCACGTATAACTTTTGTTAGGTCACGCAGGTCTTTCCATCGCTCGGTTTGAGCATTCTTATACGCTGACGCTTCATCCACCACAATCAAATCAAACCCGCCCTTGAGCAGTTCATTCTTAACAATTCCAACTCCATCAAAATTGATAACGACAAATTCTGACCCCGCATTGATGATCTCTTTGCGCTTCTTGGCTGAGCCGTGTGCAACGGACACCGTGCGATGAATTGCAAACTTAAACAAGTCCTGTTGCCATGCCGACTTCATGATTGACAGGGGGCAAATTACTAACACACGCTTGACTAATCCTCGTTGCATTAAATAATCAACTGCCCAAATCACTGATGCTGTCTTGCCTGTCCCCTGCTCGTTAAAACAGAACGCCTTGTTGTTGGTCGTTAGGAACTCGGCTGTAGTCTTCTGATGTTCGAACGGTGTGAACCCGTGGGGACGGGGCCACTCATACTCTGATAAGTTCATTTTTTCTTTGGTTTGTTGGTTTTGACAGTATGGTCTGAATTGCGGCTGAACGAACGGTTGGCACTTGGGGTCTTGAGCTTAAGATTTCCTGAAGAATTGCTCCCCCCTTTGGACAAGGGAACCACATGGTCGATGTCTTTTCCAGTACGGTCAACGCCCTTCTTGTCCATCTCACTTCTTGCTCGTTGACGTTCAAGGCGGGAATCAGATTCGCCTCTTGCTTTTTGCTGTTCATATTCTTTCTTGTAGGGTCTAGGTTTATTAACGTATGGCATGATGCTTCCTTAAACTTTGTGAAACTTTTCAATCGGGATGTATATACATTCTTCTGTATCTCTTGCATCCCCTCGGTCGTATCTCCCACCAAGACTTGTTTTGTGTTTGTCGGATAACGCAACGGCGTAAACACCATCGGTAAACTTAACAATAAGAACGAAAGGGACTCCGTAAATCTTACCAATTTCCAACCCATTGCGCCACTTAGCCGCGCTCAACATGTACGTGGGGTATTTGTCTTTTGCGTTACGTCTAGTCTTAATCTCCACAACTGCTGACATTTCACCGTTCTCACTACATAAAAACCCATCTACATTTGCTAGTCTGTCGGCGGGTTTAAACACGCAGTTAAGTTGGGACTGCAAATATGAGCACACTTCGCGCTCTCTGTCTCTATCTTGGTCGGTTTCGTATATGGGGCGCACGTTAGCTCCTGTTGTATTCACATTGTTTGACTGCGCAGAACTTGCACAGCGGCCCACTGGTAGGGTTCCACACTCCATTTTCCAATGCCGCCTCAATCCGCGCAACACTCATTGTTGGCTTTTCTAAGTACTTTTGCATCATTTCTCTGTGGTGCTCGGCCTTCACAAATTCCTTGCTTACCGTAAAGATCAGGGCTGACTTCACTCGATTGATTTTGGGGAACTTGGCAAAAAGGCCAGCCGCCACAAGGTCGAGTTGTTTGGTGTCTGCGTACCGTGCACTCTTGCTGGTTTTGTAGTCGGCAGAATGCGCCAAACCCTTTTCTTCATTCAATACAACCAAGTCGGCAATACCGTGCCACCATACGTTCGGGGCGTGGAACTCACAAGCCTCTAGGTCTTTGGTCAAGCCTAGCTTCACCTCGCACAACTTCTCACCTTCTAAATTCTTAAGGGCATCTAGCGTGTCCTTCATGTACTCAAACGCTGGCGGGATTGGCTTACCATCACGAATGTATTCTTCTGCCACAGTATGAGCAGTCTTGCCGTACAGCGTTGCCTGTGTATCAGGCTCAACAACATCCTTGGCTATCTTGGTGTGATAGTACTTCTTTGGACATTGCTCAAATGTTTTCAGGCTACTGAACGACCATACGATACTCATTTAACAATCTCCATAAGATTTGCCGTACCCTGCTTCGCAATTCAGGGGTAGCTCGGTTGCCCACGACGGACGTATACGCATACACAACTCAACGTATTCCTTAGCTGTTTCAGCCTCGGCCTCCGGTGCAATACAAGCGATGGCGTCATGGACGGTCATGACCACGCGATACTTCTTGGCCACCATCAACATCTGCTCACCTATCACAATACGTGCAAGTGCTTGGCATACGTTCTCAATCACTTTACCGCCGTAGATTCGGTTGGGTATGACAGCTTTGCCTTTTTTAGTATCGTACACAAGCTCGGTCTTGCCGGTATCTTCATCTACTTTTTGCCGCAAATTAGGATACTTCAAGCGCAGTCCATTGGGTAACAAGATGCCCTCTGACCCATCTACCTTGAGAATGCCGCCCCGACCAAAGGATGTGGTTTGTTCACGGATGATTGCGGGGAGTACATCTGCCGCCGCTTTCCACAACGCTGATATGTTTGGGTAGGTTCGACGATATGTATCAATGATGCGTTTCGCTTCATCCTCCGATACTTCCACTCCAAAAGTTTTGAGTTGCGCTCTAAACTTAACCGCACCCATACCATACCCAGCCCCAAGAATCGTCGTCTTACCGACGAAACGTTCATCCTTTGTGATCTCTTCAATCTTTTTGCCATAGATAGCCGATGCCATGATTTTGTATACATCTTCGCCCCTTTCAAATGCTTCTACCAAATCGTCTTGCCCAGCCAGCCATGCCAACGTCCGCGCCTCAATCTGTGAGGAATCTGAATCAATCATCAACATACCAAACGGTGCGAGGATGGCCTTCTTCAATGGGGATGTACGTTGCAAGTTCTGCAAGTTGATCTTGTCGTCGCCACCCCAACGCCCAGTGTGGGCGGCGTAGTAGCGTAGGGGTACAGGCATTGGCCCTCGTTTAGCAATCCCAATGAACCGCTCGGTGCGGGTCTCTTCAATCGTTGACTTCGTTCCCAGCCGGGCCGCAACTACTGCTTGTACTCGAGTATCCTCATGCTCCAACAGGGCCTTGAACCCCTCGTCCGTCTTAGAGAATGCGTAGGTCTGTTTACCAGTAGCGGGACTCTTCTTCATGGGCGGCTCAACACCCAACGATACAAGCAAGTCGGCAAACTGCGGGTTGCTCATCAAGGTGTCTTTGTCAAAGCTGTCTAACAACTCTTCTTTGCGGCGCTTCTCTTTAACCAAGTGGACTTCCAACATCTGCTTGTCTAGCTGCAAGACTGGCTCGGTAAACATGCGTATAGTCAGGTCAATCAAGCGTAGCTCGGTTTTGGGAAAACCTTGGCTCATTAAGTTAAACAAGTCCCATGTCAGCTTCACATCGTTCTTGCAGTAGCTTCCATAGTCGGCTAATTCGTCCTTGGTGAAGCTCTTGCGGAAATAATTGATGTACTGTTTGACTTGCTCACCCTTGACCCCGATTTCGTAGTAAGTCGCTAAGACTCCTAGACTGCCGCCTACTTGAGTACCATGAAGCGCCCGACCCATGCTCAGCGTGTCCAACCAGCCCTTGGGCTTGATGCCGTACTGCCAATTCAAGATGGCTCCGTCAAACACCGCGTTGTGCGCCAGCGCAAGGGAATTCCCCCAGTCGTACTTTTGGAGGAACTGGTACATGGCTTGGTA